>Ga0265293_10002022_pt1 | contig 42328 bp, 35 predicted proteins | sample Munlanlewell138R_FD_192505 | JGI IMG/M metagenome (GOLD analysis project Ga0265293, IMG submission 192505) | Leachate microbial communities from a municipal landfill in Southern Ontario, Canada - Leachate well 138R | ecosystem: Engineered > Solid waste > Landfill > Unclassified | place: Canada...
TACAAGCCACTGTATACGTAAAACGTGGCACAACATCAATACGTAGAATACGACGAGAAAAGCGCGGAGCGTCAAGCGGTACGCGACTCTTTACGCTCAAGGCCGGGAGGGAAGTGCGGAACTTGGGAGGCCGGGATCCATGTTGATTCATCGTGATGCTTCGAAGAACAAGATGGATGATTCGCTGCGCTCACCCTTCGGGCCGCGCTGTGGGCGTTCTGCGGGCTGTGCCCTTGGCCGGCCTGCGCCGGAATGACGGCGAAGAGAGTTTTGGCAAACCCGTCCAAGTAGCCGGCAAGGCGCAAGGTTAGGAGCATTGGGGTCAGGACTCGCTGGCGACCTCGCTGCCCGGCGGCGCGGGAGCGCTCGCCGCCCCGCTGGCGCGGAAGGCCAGCCGGTCGGGCGCGGCCGCGCCGGCGGAGAGGATGAAGGCCATCGCCTGATCCATGCTCCAGTCGGTGCTGGTGAGTCGTTCGATGGGGACGATTTCCAGGTAGCCGCCGGTGGGATTGGGCGTGGTCGGCACGTAGACGGCGGCCAGTTCCGCGCCGTCGGCATCGCGGAATACCCGCGTCACGAAGCCGACCGCCTTGAGCCCCGGCGAGGGAAAGTCGATCAGCACCACGCGCTGGGTGCCCTCGGGCCGGGTCTGCAGCATGCTCATCAGTTTCTTGCTGCCGCTGTAGATGGTATGCGCCAGCGGAATGCGCGCGATCAGGCGCTCGAAGGCGCCGAGCAGGCGCCGGCCGAGCACGCGGCTGGCGGCGAAGCCCAGGATGTACAGGGCGAGCAGGGTGGCGACGAAGGCCAGCAGGGAGGTCAGCCAGCCCTGGTTGATGTGGCCGAGCGTGCGCGGATAGGCGGCGGCGAGCGCCTCGAACAGCGCCGTCACCCAGGGCAGGTTGATTTCCGAGAGCAGGGAGAAGATCGCCTTGAATACGACCCAGGTCAGCCACACCGGAATGAAGGTGAGCAGGCCGGTAATGAGGTATCGCTGGACGTACAGGCGCATGGCGGTCGGCGGGGTGCGCGTGGGCAGCGCCATCATCGCCGGCTGGCTGTCCGGGTGCCAGCGGCGCGATCGGCGTCGGCGGTGCGGATCAGGGCGGGGTGGGCGGGGCGCCGCCGTCGGCGGCGGCCGGCGGGTCGGCCGGCGTGCTGAACCGGACCTCGCGCAATGCGCCGTCCGGCAGGGCGTAGGAGGTCGCCAGGTGTTCGCCCTCGTGGATGATTTCCGGGAAGAGCACGCCGGGCAGGGCCTGCACCGCGAAGACCTCCTGCACGCCGCCGGTGAACTTGAGCAGCGCAACGGTGTTGCCGGTGCCGGTATGCACCGCCCATACCCCGCTCAGGCGGTCGGCGTTGGCCTCGGTGATCTCGATGTCGGTGAAGGCATTGGTTTCGCGCAGTTGCGACAGGCCGATGAAGGCAATCGGGCCGAGGAAATCCAGCCCGCGTGCGAATCCGGGCACGCGCGCCACGTCGCTCCTGGCACCGCTCACGGGGTCGACCGTCACCAGCGCGCCGCGGCCGGACTCCAGCACCCACAGGCGCCCGTCATGCCAGCGCGGCGAGTGGGGCATGGACAGGCCGCGCGTGATGACCCGGTTGCTCTCCATGTCGATCAGCAGCCCGCCATCGCGCTTGTTGGCGCGCCAGCCTTGCGGGGTGTTGGTTTCGCCCAGCGCGGTCAGGTAGCGCGGGCGACCCTCGCGCATGGCCAGGCCATTGAGGTGGCAGCGATCCTCGGGCGCGTAGTGGCTGACGAACCACGGCCGCCAGCGTGGCACGAAGCTGGACTGCTCATCCAGGGTGCATAGGCAGGAGAAGAGCGTGTTCACGAACCACAACCCGCCGCGCGCGTCCCAGGCCATCTCGTGGATGTCGATGGCGCCGGTGATGTGGCCGCGCCGGGCGAGGAACACGGCATCGTGGCGCGGCGGATCCTGCAGCCGTTTGGCCACCGCCGGCATGTTGCGGAACTCGGCGATCTCGATGTGCGCGCCCAGCGCCAGGCGCTCGCCGTCGGCAGCCATGCCCATCGGCCGGTTGAAGCTGCGGAAATGCGTGTTGATGCTGGCGCCGTCGGGACGCAGGATCACCAGCTTGCCGGCCTGGTAGGTACTGACCAGCAGGCAGCCGCCAAGCTGGCGGAGCAGGTTGGGGAAGTTGCGGGTGTGCACGCTGCCGAGCGCGGCCTGTGCGGACGCCGGCGTGGCCGGCGCCTGGTCGTCAGCGCTGTGCCGTGCCGCTGCTGTGCTGGCGGGGTCGTGCATGGCCGATCTCCTGCGCGGCCCTGCATTTTGCGGGCTGTGCGCGAAGTGTGCCAGTGACCGGGCGGCTGCGTTTGCGGCGCACGTAGAGCTGCTTGCGCACGGTGGCGATCAGTTGCCCGTCCGAGGTGCGGATCGGGGCTTCATACCAGCGCAGGCACTTCTCCCCGCCGACGGTCGCCGCGCGCAGGTCCTCCAGCATTGCATCGCTGATGCAGAACTCGGCATGCACGTCTTCGCGCCCGGGCGCCACGAAGTCGATCGCGGCGGCCTGGTCCCAGACGATGAAGCCCGGGCCCAGGCAACGCAGCGTCAGCAGCATCCAGAACGGATCGGTCATGGAAAACAGGCTGCCGCCGTACTGGGTGCCAACGTAGTTGCGGTTGTACCAGCGCTTGCGCAGGACCACGCGGGCATAGCGCCAGTCATCGCCGATTTCCAGCACGCGGATGCCGCAGAACAGGAACGGCGGCCACAGGTTCATGATCCGGCGCAGGTTGCGCGCGGAAATCTGCGCTGGCATGGGCGGGCGCCTCGCGCTGTCTCAGAACAGCAGCGAGGACATCCTGCGGCGATAGGTACCGACCAGCTCCTCGTCGTCGAGGACGGTGAAGGCGGCGATCAGGCGCTTCTTTGCCTGGTCGTCGTTCCAGTGGCGATCGGCCGCCAGGATGGTGAGGAACTGCTCGAGCGCGGCACTGGCTTCACCCTGGATCAGCAGGCGCACGCCGAGCAGGTCATGGGCCGCGAAGTCGTTGGGATCGCGCTCGATGCGCGCGCGCAGTTCATCCATGGGCGGGGCGTTCTCCAGCGCGCGTGCAAAGTCGAGCTGGCCGCGCAGGCGCCGCGCGCGGTCCTCACCGGCCAGGTTGGCCGGCAGCGCATCGAGTTCGGCCGCGGCGGCCGCGGCGTTGCCGGCCTGCATCTGCGCCACCGCCAGGTCGAGCTTGAGTTCGGCCTTGTCCGGGGCGGCGGCGATTTCCTGCTGGATGCGCGCGATCGCCTGTTCCGGTGTCTCGCTGATAGTCGGGGCCGGCGGTGCTTCCGGGGCAGCGTCCTGGGGTTGCACGTGGAGCAGCAGGAATTCACGAATCGCGCTTTCCGGCAGCGCACCGGTGAAGGCATCGAGCAGCTGGCCGTCGCGCAGCAGCACCACGGTCGGGATGCTGCGCACGCCGAACGAGGCCGCCAGCTCCTGTTCCTTGTCCACGTCCACCTTGGCCAGGCGCACGGCACCGTTGAAACTTGCGACCACCTTTTCCAGCAGCGGGCCGAGGGTCTTGCACGGTCCGCACCAGGTCGCCCACAGATCCACCAGGATGGGCTGCTGGAACGAGGCATCGATCACGTCGGCCTGGAAGGTGGCGGCAGTGGCATCGAACACGAATGCGTTGGTCGTGGCGTCGGTCATTGCATGACTCCTTGAAGGTGGCTGCAAGGTGGCGCCATGGACAGGCGAATGCAAGCCACCGCACGGACCGGGGCCGGCGGCGCATCGAGGTGACCGGCCTTCGCGGCTGCCTGTGCAGGCGGTCGGACCTGGCGCAGTCGGGCGCTTGCCTGCGCGGCGCCAGACCGATCTATCATGGCGGCATGCCCCAGCCACACCGTGCAGTCGCCTGGCTACGCAGCGCCGCTCTGGCGCTCCTCGTGGTGGCCGCGTGCCCGGCGGTTGCCGCCAGCCTGGAGCTCGATATCGGCCAGGCGGCGCGCAAGCTCGGCACGGCCGCGTTGCTGGCGCGCGATGACGTCCGTGACGTGGCAATCGCACGCGATGTCGCCTACCGGCGCCCCATGCGCTATCGCGCAGTGCCGCTGCGCGCCCTGCTGCCTGCGCTTCGTCCGGCTGACCACCTGCAGTTCACCGCGCGCGACGGGTTCACCGCCGAGATCCCGGCGGCGCTATTCCTCGACGGGCGCGGCAGCGTGGCCTGGCTCGCCATCGAGGATCCGGCCCGGCCCTGGCCACGCCTGCCCGGCAAGGCAGCCAGCGCGGGACCCTTCTACCTCGTCTGGACCGATCCGCAGGCCGCCGGCATCGGGCCCGAGCAGTGGCCCTACCAGGTGGTGGCGATCCGGCGTCTGGCGCCGGTGGCCGAGCGCTTTCCGGCCCTCCTGCCGGATCCCGCGCTACCGGCCGATAGCCAAGTGCGGCGGGGCTTTGCCGTATTCCAGGCCACCTGCTTCGCCTGCCACACCCTGAATGGCGCCGGCGCCGCGCGCATGGGGCCCGATCTCAATATCCCGTACAACCCCACCGAATACCTGCGCGCGGATTTGCTGCGCGCCTACCTGCGCGACCCGCAATCGCTACGCCGCTGGCCCGCCGCACGCATGCCGGGCTTCGATCGCAACGACCTCAGCGACGTCGATCTCGACGCCGTGCTGGCCTATCTCGGACACATGGCCGGACGCAAGTCGGCGCCCGTCGCGCCGACCCGCTGAGGCGCGCCGCTGACGGGCAGCCATGCCGCAGCGCCGGCCCGTCCGGCCGTGCTCACTCGACCACGACCTGGCCGGCCTGCTTCCAGATCGCGCCGTCCTTCATCACGAAATCCACCGTCTGCATCAGCCGGATGTCCTCCAGCGGATTGCCCTGCACGGCGATCATGTCGGCCAGCTTGCCGGCCTCGACGCTGCCCAGGTTGGCACTCTGCCTGAGCAGCTCGGCTGCATGCGTGGTGGCTGCCTGCAGGGCGTACATCGGCGGCATGCCCGCTTCGACCATGTAGAAGAACTCCTTGGCGTTCTGGCCGTGCGGATAGACGCCGGCGTCGGTGCCGAAGGCGATCTTCACGCCGGCCTTGTAGGCCTTGCCGGCGGTCTGCTGGATCAGCGGGCCGACGTGCGCCGCCTTGGCCGCGACCTGCGGCAGGTAGTAGCCGGGTACCTTGGCCTGCTCGGCGACGTACTCGCCGGCGATGATGGTGGGCACGAACCAGGTGCCGTGTTCCTTCATCAGCTTCATGTCCGCGTCGTCCATGAAGGTACCGTGCTCGATCGAGTCGACGCCGGCGATGACCGAGCGGCGGATGGCTTCGGCGCCGTGGGCGTGGGCCGCCACGGTGAAGCCGTAGTCGTGGGCCGCCGTGACCACGGCCTTGATTTCCTCCACCGTCATCTGCGCGTTGTCGGCGCTGGCGCTTTCGTCCAGCACGCCGCCGGAGGGCATGATCTTGAGCACGTCCACGCCGTCCTTGTAGTGTTGGCGCACCGTCTTCCAGGCGTCGTCCACGCCGTTGATGATGCCTTCCTTCGGGCCGGGGTCGCCCTGCAGGTCCAGGCGCAGGCCGTCGGTGTGGTCGGCGTGGCCGCCGGTCGAACCGATGGCGCCGCCGGCGGTGTAGATGCGCGGGCCGGGGATGAGCCCGGCATTGATGGCGTTGCGCAGGGCGATGGACATGTTCTTGCCATCGCCGAGGTTGCGCACCGTGGTGAAGCCCGCTTCCAGCGTGCGCCGGGCGTAGAGGGTGGAGCGGATCGCGTAGTCGGCGGTGTTCAGGCGAAAGCGGTCGATGGCGCCGCTGCGGCTGGTTTCGCCGGTGAGGTGGGTGTGGCTGTCGATCAGGCCGGGCAGGCAGGTGGCATCGCCGAGGTCGATGAGCGTCGCGCCGGGCACGGCGACCTTGCCGGCCTGCACCGCCTTGATGCGCTTGCCCTCGATGGTGACGGTGGTCGGGCCGCGCAGCTTGCCGGCGGCGGTATCGACCAGTTGGCCGCATTGGAGCGCCACCGGCTGGACCGTGGCCGCGTGCGCGGTCGGCATCGCCAGTGCCGCAAGGACACCGAGGGTGAGGATGCGATGGTGCATGAGCGGATTCCCGGCAGTGGAGGAAAGGCCATCTTGGCCGATTCCATCGCGCGAGGGAGTGCCGTTCGGCATGCCGCGGCCAGCGCGGTCGGCAGCATGGGCGTACCACCGCGCGGCCGGCCTTTCCTCGCATGCTGCACTGCGATAGGCTGGCACCGACCCATCCATCAAGGACGGCGCGGCCCGGACGCGCCGGAGATTCCATGCAGGAAACCTACGAGCCGCAGGCCATCGAGGCCGCCGCGCAGCAGTACTGGAACGAGACGCACGCCTTCGAGGTGAAGGAGGATGCGGGCAAGCCGAAGTTCTATTGCCTGTCGATGCTGCCCTATCCTTCCGGCGCACTGCACATGGGCCACGTGCGCAACTACACTATCGGCGATGTCATCAGCCGCTACCAGCGCATGCAGGGCAGGAACGTGCTGCAGCCGATGGGCTGGGACGCCTTCGGCCTGCCGGCCGAGAACGCCGCGATCAAGCACCGCACGCCGCCGGCCAAGTGGACCTACGCCAACATCGAGCACATGCGCGCGCAGCTCAAGGCAATGGGTTATGCGATCGACTGGGCGCGCGAGTTCGCCACCTGCAAGCCGGATTACTACGTGCACGAACAGCGCATGTTCCTGCGCCTGTTCCGCAAGGGGCTCGCCTACCGCAAGAAATCCGTGGTGAACTGGGACCCGGTCGATCAGACCGTGCTTGCCAACGAGCAGGTCATCGACGGGCGCGGCTGGCGTACCGGCGCGGTGGTCGAGAAGCGCGAGATTCCGCAGTGGTTCCTCAAGATCACCGATTACGCCGACGAGCTGCTGGACGGGCTGGACACGCTGCCGGGCTGGCCGGATGCGGTCAAGGCCATGCAGCGCAACTGGATCGGACGTTCGCAGGGGCTGGAGATCCAGTTCCGGGTGGAAGGCGAGGCCGAGCCGCTGGCCATCTTCACCACGCGCCCGGATACGCTCATGGGCGTGACCTACCTCGCCATCGCGGCCGAACATCCCCTGGCGCACAAGGCGGCGGCGAGCCGGCCACTGGTCGCCGCGTTCATCGAGGAATGCCGCCACGGCGGCACCGCCCAGGCGGATGTGGAGACGGCCGAGAAGAAGGGCGTGGAGACCGGTCTTGCCGCCATCCATCCGGTCACCGGGGAACGCATCCCGATCTGGATCGCCAATTTCGTGCTGATGGGCTATGGCACCGGCGCGGTGATGGCGGTGCCGGCGCACGACCAGCGCGACTGGGAGTTCGCCAGCAAGTACGACCTGTTCATCAAGATGGTGATCGTCAGCGACCCGGTGCGCGATGCCATCCGCGAACTGGGGCGTGATGCGGCCAGCAACGCCGACGCGATGACCGTGGCGCTGGGCGGCAGCCGTCCGATCGATCCGGTCGAGCCGGCGGCGGCGGAAAGCCTGGTCTCGGAATTCGAGCGCGACATCATCGAGAAGGGCGCCTACACCGATTACGGCACCCTGGTGAATTCGGGCGAGTACGACGGCCTGGATTCCAACGCCGCCTTCGAGGCGCTGGCCGCGCGCTTCGAACGCGAAGGCACGGGCGTGCGCCGCGTCAACTACCGCCTGCGTGACTGGGGCATCTCGCGCCAGCGCTACTGGGGTTGCCCGATTCCGATCATCCACTGCGAGCAGTGTGGCGCGGTGCCGGTGCCCGATCACCAGCTGCCGGTGGTCCTGCCCGAGGAAGTCGTCTTCGGCGGCGGCGAGGCGTTCATCAAGGTCGATCCGTCCTGCTGGGAAACGACCTGCCCCGAGTGCGGCGGGCCGGCGCGGCGCGAATCGGACACCTTCGACACCTTCATGGAATCGAGCTGGTATTACGCCCGCTACACCAGCCCGGGCGCCGCCGACATGGTGGACGCTCGCGCCAACTACTGGCTGCCGGTGGACCAGTACATCGGTGGCATCGAGCACGCCATCCTGCACCTGCTCTATTTCCGCTTCTATCACAAGCTGCTGCGTGACGCGGGCCTGGTGCAGACCGACGAACCGGCGACCAACCTGCTCTGCCAGGGCATGGTGATCGCCGATACGTACTATCGCGAATCGGGCACCGGAAGCCGGGAATGGTTCAATCCCGCCGATGTGGACGTGCAGCGCGACGAGCGCGGGCGCATCACCGGGGCGGTGCTGCGCGCCGACGGTCGGCCGGGCGGGACGGGCGCCACCGAGAAGATGTCCAAGTCCCGGAACAATGGTGTCGATCCGACCGCCATGGTCGGCAAGTACGGGGCCGACACGGTGCGCCTGTTTTCCATGTTCGCCGCGCCGCCGGATCAGTCGCTGGAATGGAACGAGGCCGGCGTCGAGGGCATGTCGCGCTTCCTGCGCCGCCTGTGGCGCGAGGTGGCGGGCGCCGGCGGTCATCGGGCGTCGGGCACCGGCAATGGCAATGCGGGCAATCCGGCCTCCGCCCTGTCAGCGCAGCAGCGGGCGCTGCGCCGCCAGGTGCATGCAACCATTCGCAAGGTGTCCGACGACATCGGCCGGCGTTACGCCTTCAATACGGCGATCGCCGCGCTGATGGAGCTGCTGAACGCGATCAGCCACTTCGACGATGCGAGCGAACCGGGGCGCGCGGTGCGCCAGGAAGCGCTGGAAACCCTGGTGTTGCTGCTCAACCCGGTCACCCCGCACGCTTGCCACGCACTGTGGCAGATGCTCGGCCACGATGAAACCCTGATCGAGGATCAGCCGTGGCCCGAGGTGGACGAGGCGGCGCTGGCGAAGGACGCGCTCACGCTCGCGGTGCAGGTCAACGGCAGGTTGCGCGGCACCATCGACGTACCGGTGGGTGCGCCGCGCGAGGAGATCGAGCGCCAGGCGCTGGCCGAACCCAAAGTCGCTGCCTTCATCGATGGCGCCACACCGAAGAAGGTCATCGTCGTGCCCGGCAAGATCGTCAACATCGTGTTGTAGGCGCGCTCGCCAACGCGCCGCATCGGCGCGCGTTGGCACCCATGGGGTGTTGTCGGCTCGTGAAGACGGACGTGCTCGGCGCAGCACGCCGGGCAGGGGCGGCGCGGCCGGCGCGCGCACGCTGCGCCTCCCGCGCGTGGCCTGCGCCTTGTCCGTGTTTTGCCACAACCCAGGCGGCGCCGCCTGCGCTTCGCGGTGGCGCGGAGCCGTGCGGCTGGCGGCCGCCGAAGCCTATTTCTCCGGTGGGATCCGGATCGGCCCGACGTCGACCTTGCCCTTCGGTGGCTGCTTCCAGGTGCTGTCCTGCCACTGCCAGTAGGCGTCCGCATCCCAATACTTGTCCGCGTAGTACTGCGCGCCGTCGGAGCGCTGGTAGGTCCCCGTCTCATGCATGATCTGGAAGACATCCATGGTCCCGGCCCGGCCGGTGCGGCTGCCGGTCATTGCCTGTCGGGCGCGTTGCACCGCGCGCTCGAGGCGCGGCTTGGCCACCACGTCGGCGTACTCGTCGAACACGGCCTGGCCGGCGGCAACCGCCCGGGTGCGCTCGTCCTCGCTCAGTTCGAGCCAGAAGCGCTCGCGCGTGGCGATGAAATCCGGGTAACCGCGCTCGGCGGCAAGATCCGCCCAGACATAGGCCATCACGTGATCGACCGGGATGCCATCGCCATTCCACAGCATCTGCGCGATCATCGCCTGCGAGGGCTTGTCGGCAAAGCCTGCCGCGCGGCGGAACCCGGTCATGGCTTCCCCGTAGCGGCCCTGCTGGTAGCTCTCGGCCCCCTTCTTGCGCCAGAAGACATCGGGATGGGCATTGGCGAAGGCATCGAGGTTGACGAAGCTCGGGCTGGATTCGTCCGCCAGCGCTCGTCCCGGCGCGGTGGCGAGCAGCAGCAGGATGAAGATCAGCGCCCCGATGGGCGGCAGCTCGTTCGGTTGCATGGGCCTCTCCCTCGACTGCCGCAGGGCGCGTCTGCGAGGTCATTCGTACATCGCCGGGTCGAGGGCGTCAAGCCATCGCGTTGGTGGCTGGAGCGGGGCCGCGCTGCACTCTTGAACGACCGCTGCATCCATGCAGGTCGCGGCAAGGGCTGCTCCCGGCGTGGCAGGCCAGGGCGCGTGGCGACAGGGCCAGCGAAATCCTCCAGAATCCATCATCCCGGCGACGCTCGGGGCCGAGCGACGGCCGCGGTCTCTGGTTGCCGTCACCGCGAAAATGTACCCTGAGCCGGCCCGCAAGCCGCCCCGACCCCCTCGATCGCCTTCGGAATCCCGCATGTTCCTGCGCCGCCTGCCGTTTCTTGTTCCGGTTCTCGCCAGCCTGCTCGTCGTCGGCTGCGGCTTCCATTTGCGCAAGGAAGCCGTGCTGCCGGCGAGCATGCAACGTGTCTTCATCGAGATTGCCGATCCCGGCAGCGCGCTGGCGCGCGACCTCGCCCGCGCCCTGCCGCGCGCCGGCGTGACCGTGGTCCCCCAGGCGGGACCAGGCGTGGCGGTACTGGCTGTCCCCGTCAACACCACCCGCACCGACGTGCTGACGGTGGGTAGCACCGCGCGCGCCAACGAGTACACGGTGCGCCACCACGTCGAGTTTGCCGTACGCGACGCGGACGGCAAGATGGTGGTGCCCATGCAGTCGATCGATCTCACCCGCGAATTCACCTTCGATTCCACCCAGGCGCTTGGCGTCAGCGCCGAGATCGACCTGCTCACCAGGGAGCTGGAACGCGAGATGGTGCAGGCCATCCTGCGCCGGGTGGAAGTGGTGGCGGAAGCCCACTGAGGGCATGTGAAGACATCATCCACCTGCCGTGGACGCCGTCGAACGCCCCTGGCGATGGCGCTGCGTCCACGCTGCGATCATCGGGTGAACCCGACGCCATCAGGCAGACCGCAACAGCTTCCAGCTAGGCCCATCGCCCACAGGGTGGGCTCCTACGGGCGAGGACGGTACGCCACGCGAATCGTAGGAGCGCACCCTGTGCGCGTCCATGTACGGCAGCGGAATCGAAAGCCTTCGTGACGGCTATTTTCCGGGCGGCACCCGGATCGGTCCGACCTCGACTTTCTCCTTGGGATCAGGCAGCCAATGGTTGTCTTGCCATTGCCAATACTGTTCTGGTTGCCAGTACTTATCGGCATAATAGAGAACACCTTCGGTGTCGTCAGTTTGGCCAGTGGAATGATTAACCTGTTTTACGATCAAAGCGCCCACGTGACCGGTGCGGCTGCCGGTGATCTGCCTGCGGGCGAGCAACAGCGCCTTTTCTTCGCGGCGCTTGGCGACATCATCCGCATATTCGTCGAAGATGGCCTGGCCCTTCGCAACTGCCGCACGTCGCTGATCGGCATCCAGTTCGCTCCAGAACTTCTCGCGCGTCGCCACGAAGACCGGGTAGCCACGCTCGGCGGAAAGATCGGCCCAGGCGTAGGCCATCACGGGGTCCGCCGGCACGCCATCTCCATTCCAGAGCATCTGCGCGATCATCGCCTGCGAGGGCTTGTCGGCGTATTTGGCGGCCCGCTGGAATGCCTTCATGGCCTCGGCGTGGCGTCCCCGCACGTAGTCGCGAACGCCTTGGCGACGCCAGTAGAGATCGGGATGCGCCGCGATGAACGAGTCCCGGTGGATGAAGGTCGGGTTGTCGTCGGCGAGCACAGAGAGCGAAGCGAGAAGCAGGGCTGACAGGATGAAAGTCCATGGCCAGCGTCTGCGATGCCGTTGGCTGCGGCAACGTCCGCCGGATTCCACGCCCGCTCCACGCCACATGTGCTCGACAGCAGGATGATCGCGTGGGGTCTTATCCATGGAATCTACACCTGCGCATTGTCGTAGGCTGTCCAGACAGGCTGTGGATCTGCCAGGCCGGACAACTTGCCGGTCATGGTTTTGGCGGCAATTGCAACGGCCCGACTTCGACCTTGCCTTCGGGGAGTCGTTCGAAGGTGCTGTCCTGCCATTCCCAGTAAAGTTCCGGCTTCCAGTATTTGTCGGCGTAGAAGAGCGCGCCATCGATACTGGCAAAGGTTCCGTCCGGAAGCTGCTGGCTGACCATCAGCGTGCCAACGTGGCCGGTGCGGCTGCCGGTAATGCTGCGGCGCGCGTGCAACATGGCGCCTGCCGCGCGCCGCTTGGCAACCTTGTCGCCGTACTCGTCGAAGATGGCCTGTCCGGCTTCAACGGCCGCACGTTGCTGCGCCGCGTTCAGCGCATGCCAGAACCGTTCGCGGGTGGCAATGAACTCCGGATACCCGCGCTCCGCGGCGAGATCCGCCCAGACGTAGGCCATCACGCGATCAACCGCCACGCCATCGCCGTTCCAGAGCATCTGGGCGATCATCGCCTGGGAAGGCTTGTCGGCATAACGGGCCGCACGGCGAAAGGCGGACAGGGCTTCGGCGAACCGATCCTGTTTGTAGGCGCGCACGCCGGCACGGCGCCAGAACATGTCCGGATGGCCTTCGATGAACGAATTGAACTGGGTGAAGGAAGGCGCTTCCTCACGGGCGTGGGCATTTCCGCTGCCAAGCCCGAAGGCGGCAACGAGCGCAAGGCTCAACGAAAGTCGCGACAACGCAGGTTTCGGCATGGTGTCCCTCCACACGGTTGGCTTGTCATGGTCGAGGGTTCATCGCTCTTGCTTCTACCTACTGCGTTGCGTTGTGTGTGTCAAGTGCTGGCGAGTCGACCACGGTCGTTCGTGAAAGCACGCGCAACTGGCCCCGCAACGTGCGCCAGCGCCCGATGGCGGCGAATCCGTACAATGCCCCGATGGCCATCCCGCTTTCCGTGCTTCACAAGCAGCTCGCCGCCGGTGAGCTCAAGCCCGCCTATCTCATTGCCGGCGCCGAGCCGCTGCTGGTCATCGAGGCGGCCGATGCCTTGCGCGCGCGGGCGAAGGAACTGGGCTACCTGGAACGCGACGTGCTCGATGTGGAAGCGAACTTCGACTGGAACCGACTCGGCAACGCCGGGCGCGAACTGTCGCTGTTCGCCAGCCGCAAGCTGATCGACCTGCGCCTGCCGACCGGGCGGCCGGGCAAGGAAGGCAGCGCGGCCATCCTCGAATTCTGTGCCGATCCGCCGCCCGACACCGTGCTGCTGGTGACCACCGGCGAGTGGAGCAGGAAGCACGAAACGAGCTGGAGCGCGGGGATCGAGAAGGTCGGCGCCGCCGCCGTGGCCTGGCCGCTCAAGGTGGAAGAACTGCCCGGCTGGATCGGCAAGCGCATGGCCAGTCGCGGCCTCAAGGCCACGCCCGAGGCTATCCGCTTCCTTGCCGAGCGGGTGGAAGGCAACCTGCTGGCGGCCGCGCAGGAGATCGACAAGCTGGCCCTGCTGCACGCGGGTGCCACGCTGGACGCGGGCATGCTGGAAGCGAGCGTCGCCGATGATGCGCGCTACGACGTGTTCCGCCTGGCCGACGCCGCCATCGGCGGCGATGCCGCCCGCGCCCTGCACATCGTCGCCGGCCTGCGCGAGGAGGGCGAGGAAATCATCCCGCTGCTGGGCTGGATGCTGACCCAGCTCCGCCTGCTGCTGCGCCTGGCGTCCGCCGGCGGCAATCTCGCGCAGGCGCTGCGTAGCGAACGCATCTGGCCGGCCGCGCGCGAAGCCCTGTTCCGTCACGCCCTCAAGGCCGGCGATCGCGCGCACTGGGAGCGCTGCCTCGCCCAGGCCGGGCGCATCGACGCCATGGCCAAGGGGCGCCCGCCCGGCGATGCCTGGCGTGAGCTCGAACGCCTGGTTGCCGCGATCGCCGCGCCGCGCCAGGCCGGCGAGCTCATCGCATGAGCGGCCCGCGCCCGCTGGCGATCCTCGGCGGCACCTTCGACCCCATCCACAACGCGCACCTGCGCGTGGCCTGGGAAGCCGCCGAATACCTGGATGCCGAAGTCCGCCTGGTGCCGGCCAACATGCCCCCGCACCGAGACCCGCCGGTCGCCAGCGCCGGCGCGCGCGTCGCCATGCTGCGCGCCGCCCTCGCCGGCCAGGCACGGCTGCTGCTCGACACGCGGGAACTCGAGCGCGAGGGCCCCTCATACACCGTCGATACCCTGTCCGGCTTGCGCGCGGAAGTCGGCGCGGATCGCCCGATCGTGCTGCTGGTCGGCGCCGACGCATTCGCCGGACTGCCGGCCTGGCACCGCTGGCAGGACCTCTTCGAACTGGCCCACATCGGCATCCTGAACCGCCCCGGCAACGAGTCACCGCTGCCGACCGACCTGCGCATCAAGATCGCCTCGCGGCGCAGCCACGACCCGCGCGCCCTCACCGAATCGGCCGCCGGCCGGGTGCTGCAGATCCCGGTCACGCCGCTGGAGATTTCCGCCAGCCACATTCGCACACTGCTTGCCGATGACCGCGATCCGCGTTGGCTGGTACCTGACGCGCTGCTGGCCGACCCGGCGTTGCTGGCGCCGTATCGCACGGCGCCGCGCTCGGTGAACCGCCCCGGGTTTTCCGGAGGCTCCAACCTTTGAGAGGATTGGAGCATGAACACAGAGAAGCGGTACTCACCTGAGGTACGGGAGCGAGCGGTTCACAACGGGATAATCCCACTCCGCCCTTGGGCGCCGGTGCCCTAGCAGCGTTCCCTCTTGCGTGATGCACGGGCCTTGGTACCCACGAATCTTGCAGGCGCGCATGAGCCCTTGCGCCGCATTGTGACCTGACCGCGCCTGCAGGCGCGCGGATTGCCGCAGGCCGTTGAGTGAAGGTCGCCTACGAAAGCCAATCTCTTGGAAGCGACGGCCGAATCCGGCGGACTGGCGCTGCAAGGATATCGCCTGGCAATCGCGGAAGCGGCTCCCGATGCTTTCGGAAGTTGCGATCCGGCCGTACTTGGCCACCTTTGCGCGGTTGCACCGTGAGGGTTGGCGCTCATGGTGCGGTGATCGGCTCTTGCCCTGTCTGTTCGCGGGGACCCCTAACGTGGCTTGCCGCGATGGGGCGGCTTGCCGTGCGGCGTGCCGCGCGGTCGCTTGAAGTCGTCCGCCGTGTTTCGCGCAGGCGGCGGGCCCTTGGGTTTGCGTGGTCTGGCGAGGGCGGTGCCTTCGTCGCTGCGGGTGATGCGCAACTGCTGGCCGGAAACCCAGACCTTCTTCAGATGCTTGAACAGTTCGTGCGGCATGCCTTCGGGGAGGTCCACCAGGCTGTGGTCCTCGCGGATGTCGACGCGGCCGATGTACCTGGAATCCAGGCCGACTTCGTTGGCAATGGCGCCGACGATGTTGCCGGGCTTGACGCCGTGTGCTTCGCCCACCTCGATGCGGAAGGTTTCAAAGCCCGGGGCCCGGGCTGTGGCGTGCGCGCGGGGCGTGACCTCGTCATGCCGCGGTGGCCGCGTCTTCGCGAATTCGCCGCGGTCGCCGCCCGCGTCGCGGCGCGCGCGTTCGTCGTGTTCCTCGCGGTGGTGCGAGCGCGGCGGGCGCGTCTCGCTGCGACTGGCCTGGTCGGCCGGCGGCTGGCGGTCGGAGACGGGCGGTGCTGCATGTCGCGGTGCGCTGGGGCGTGGGTGTTCGGTGCGCGGCGCGCGCTCCTTCCAGCCGGCGGCGGGCGTGGAACCGGGCGCATCGGTGCGCTGGTGCGGCGCGGCCGGATGTCGGGGGCGCTCGCGCTCGCTGGTGCGCTCGAACGGGCGCGCTTCACGTCCTTCGTGCGCTGCGTGGCGGGGGCTGCGTGCGGGAGGCGCCAGCAGGAAGGGCTCGTCGCCCTGCAGCAGCTGCGCCAGCGCCGCGGCGATGTCGAGCGCGGGGATGTCGTGTTCCTGTTCGTACTGCTGGACCAGGCTGCGGAACACGTTGACGTCATCACGCTCCAGCGCGGCATCGATGCGCTGCTTGAACTTGGCGATGCGCCGGTCATTGACGGCCTCCACGCTGGGCAGGCGCATTTCCTCGATCGGCTGGCGGGTGGCGCGTTCGATCGCCTGCAGCATGCGCTTCTCGCGCGGCGTGACGAACAGGATCGCCTCGCCGCTGCGGCCGGCCCGGCCGGTGCGGCCGATGCGGTGCACGTAGGCTTCGGTGTCGTAGGGGATATCGAAGTTCAGCACGTGGCTGATGCGCTCCACGTCCAGCCCGCGCGCGGCCACGTCCGTGGCCACCAGGATGTCGATGCGGCCCTCCTTGAGCTGGGCGATGGTGCGCTCGCGCTGGGCCTGCACGATGTCGCCGTTGATGGCCGCGGCTGCGAAGCCACGCGCCTTGAGCTTTTCTGCCAGTTCTTCCGTGGCCTGCTTGGTGCGGGTGAACACCAGCATGGCTTCGAAGGGTTCGGCCTCGAGGATGCGGGTGAGGGCATCGAGCTTGTGGACACCGCTCACATACCAGTAGCGCTGGCGGATGTTGGCGGCGGTCGTGGTCCTGGCCTTGATGGCGATCTCGGCGGGATCGTTGAGGTGCGCCTGGGCGATGCGCCGGATGGGCGCAGGCATGGTGGCCGAGAAGAGCGCGATCTGGCGTCCGGGTGGCGTCTTCGCCAGCACCTTTTCGACATCGTCGATGAAGCCCATGCGCAACATCTCGTCGGCCTCGTCGAGCACCAGGGTGGTCAGGCCGGACAGGTCCAGCGAGCCGCGCTCGAGGTGGTCGATCACGCGGCCGGGCGTACCGACCACGACCTGCGCGCCGCGCTTGAGGCCGCCGAGCTGCGGGATGTAGCTTTGCCCGCCGTAGATGGGCAGCACGCGGAAGCCCGGCAGGTGGGCGGCATAGCTCTGGAACGCCTCGGCCACCTGGATGGCCAGTTCGCGCGTCGGCGCCAGCACCAGCGCCTGGGGCGTGGTCCTGGACGTGTCCAGCCGCGCCAGGATCGGCAGCGCGAAGGCGGCGGTCTTGCCGGTGCCGGTCTGCGCCTGGCCGAGCACGTCGCGGCCTTCGAGCAGGGGTGGAATGGTTGCCGCCTGGATGGGAGAGGGCGTTTCGTAGCCGACGTCGGCGAGCCCGGCGAGCAGGGCCGGGCCGAGCTTGAGGTCGGAAAATGCGGGCGTTGCGGGCGGGGTGGCGCCCTCCGGAATGGACATGCGTGGAAGGCGGAGTGACCGCAATGGGAGGCAACCGATGATTCTAGCGCGTCGGACTGTACGGGCGCCGTATGGCGCGCAACATGCACGTGTGCGGGCGGGGCATGTAAGCCCGCGGGGCTGCACCTATACTGTATCCGCGCCGCCGTGGCGCAATGACCAGAGGTCACCTCCGCTTGGCCACATCCAGGACCAGCGCCCGGCCGCCCAGCGCCGGCAGCGCAAGCAGTGAATCCCCCGCCACCAGGACGGGTCCCGCCGCGAAGAAGGCTGTCGCGAAGCAGGCTGTCGCGAAACAGGCGACGACGAAGAAGGCGGCAGTAGTGAAGAAGGCGGCCGCGCCGACAAAGGTCGCAGCGAAGAAGGCCGCACCGACCAGGGTTGCGGCGAAGAAGGCCGTGCCCACGAAGGCTGCAGCCAGGAAGGCCGTCGCCAGCAAGGCCGCGCCGAAGAAGACGCCTGCCAGGCAGGTTCCTGCGAGCAAGGCCGCGCCAAAGACGCTTGCCGCCTCGCGTGCGCCCGCCGGCACACCGCGCCCGCGCCCGCGCCGCAAGGTCGAGCCGGATGCGGCTGCGCGCCTGCAGGCAGTGGTGCGTGGCGCGCTGGACGACCTCAAGGCACGCGACATCACCGAGATCGACGTGCGCGGCAAGAGCAGCGTGACCGACCTGATGGTGATCGCCAGTGGCACCTCCTCGCGGCATGTCAAATCCATTGCCGACGAGGTGGTCAGGAAGGCCAAGCAGGCCGGTCTGCCGCCCCTGGGCGTCGAGGGCCAGCGCGAGGCCGAGTGGGTGCTGGTGGATCTGGGCGACGTCGTGGTGCACGTGATGTTGCCGCGCGTGCGCGACTTCTACGGGCTGGAGCGCCTGTGGGGCGTGGGCGACGCCGAGGACAGCGAGGCCGACGCCGGCATGCTTGTCGGCTAGTGGCGGCAGCCGGCGCCGGAGCACGCGGGTGAAGGCGCGCCTGATCGCGGTCGGCGAACGCATGCCCGCGTGGATCGCCACGGGTCTTGCCGAATACCGCAAGCGCCTGTCACACGACTTGCCGCTCGAACTGGTGGAACTTGCACCGGGCGCGCGCGGCAAGGGGCGCGATGTGGCGCGCGCCATCGCCGACGAGGGTGCGGCGGTGCTCGCAGCGCTGGGCAGGGACGTGCAGGTAATCGCGCTCGATGGACGCGGCAAGCCCTGGTCGAGCGGACAGCTTGCGCAGGAACTTGCCCGTTGGCGCATGGGTGGGCGGGATCTCGCCTTCCTCATCGGCGGTCCCGATGGACACGCCGATGCGGTGCTCGCCCGTGCCGACCAGCGCTGGTCGCTCGGCCCGCTGACCCTGCCGCACATGCTGGTACGGCTCGTGGTGGCCGAGCAGCTCTACCGCGCCGCCAGTCAACTGGCGGGCCACCCCTACCACCGTGCCTGAGGGCGCTGCGCTCAGGGTGCCAGCGAGAAGCCGACCAGCAGCATGGTTTCACCCAGGTTGGGTTCGTGGAAGCCGGCATTGGAGACGTGGCGCAGGGCGACACTGAGGCGCTCGCCTTGCCAGCCGAACGTGCTGATGAACTCGTAGCCGCTGCTCAGGGCGACGGTGCGTCCGCGCTGCAGTGCCGGCTGGAAGGAGAAGAACCAGGCGTGGTGCGGATCGCCGGTGTTGCCGTAGCGCAGGCGTGCGCCGGCGGCAGCCAGCCAGACGGATTCACGCGGGGTGTAGCCGCGTTCGTCATGACCTGTGACGTTGCGGCCATCTATCCATCCAAGCGAGAAGTCCGGTGCCCAGGTGAAGCGACTGGCGCCGAGCGGATGTTCGGCCAGCACGCTTTCCAGGAAGACCGCTGGAGTCGCTTCCTCATCCATGAAACTCGCGCCTGCCTGGATGCCGAGCAATGGCGCGGCAGCCGCCGGCGCGCCCATCGCAAGGCCGGCCAGCAGACCGGCGACCGTGAAAGGACGGAAGGCTTGCATGTGACCTCCTTGGCGCGTAGCGCCTCGCACAGCGCATATGGGGTACAACGCAAGGAACCGAAGGTGCGTGGGTGACTGGCGGGCGTGCCGGGACAGCCCGCGTTTCGATTTCCCGTTCCGGTCAACACTCGATCACGTTCACCGCCAGTCCGCCGCGACTGGTTTCCTTGTACTTGTCCTTCATGTCGCGGCCGGTCTCGCGCATGGTCCTGATGACCTTGTCCAGCGATACATGGTGCTTGCCGTCGCTTTTCATGGCCATGCGCTGCGCGTTGATCGCCTTGACCGAACCCATCGCATTGCGCTCGATGCAGGGAATCTGCACCAGCCCGCCGATCGGATCGCAGGTGAGGCCGAGGTTGTGTTCCATGCCGATTTCCGCGGCCATTTCGACCTGCAGCATGCTGCCGCCGAGCGCCGCGACCAGGCCGCCGGCGGCCATCGAGCAGGCCACGCCCACTTCTCCCTGGCAGCCGACCTCGGCGCCTGAAATCGAGGCGTTTTCCTTGTAGAGGATGCCGATCGCCCCGGCGGTGAGCAGGAAATCCAGGATGCCGGCCTGGCTGGCGGTGGGGCAGAAGCGCGCGTAATAGTGGAGCACCGCAGGCAGGATGCCGGCGGCGCCATTGGTCGGCGCGGTCACCACCCGGCCACCCGCGGCGTTCTCCTCGTTGACGGCCAGCGCATACAGGTTCACCCAATCGAGGATGGTCAGCGGATCGCGCAGCGCAGCTTCGGGGCGGTCGCGCAGTTCCGCGAACAGCTCCGGTGCACGCCGGCGCACGTGCAGGCCGCCGGGCAGGGTGCCGCCATGGCGCATGCCGCGCGCGACGCAGCCCTGCATGGCCCGCCAGATGGCCAGCAGGCCGCTGTGGATCTCGGTTTCACTGCGCCAGGACTTCTCGTTCTCCAGCATGAGGGCGGCAATGGTAAGACCTGTGCGCGCACAGATCTCCAGGAGTTCGTCGCCACTCCTGAAGGGGTAGGCCAGCGGTGTGGTGTCGGCGACGATGCGGTCTTCGGAGGCCTCGTCGGCGTTGACGACGAAGCCGCCGCCGACCGAGTAGTAGTCGCGCGTGGCCAGCTCGTGGCCGGCGGCGTCGAAGGCCGAGAAGCGCATGCCGTTGGGGTGGTGCGGCAGTTTCTGGCGCTTGTTGAAGATCAGGTCGGTCTTCTCGTCGAAGGGGATCTCGCAGCGGCCGTGCAGCCGGAGGCTGCCGCTGCTGCGGATGCGCTCGAGTCGCTCGGGGATGGAATCCGGATCGATGCGATCCGGCCACTCGCCTTCGAAGCCGCACAGCACGGCCTTGTCGGTGCCATGGCCACGGCCGGTCAGGGCGAGTGACCCGAACAGCTCGCAGCGCACCCGCGCCACGCGCCCGAGCACGCCGCCTTCGGCCAGCCAGCGCTCGCAGAAGCGCGCCGCGGCGCGCATCGGCCCGACCGTGTGCGAGGAGGAGGGGCCGATGCCGATCTTGAAGATGTCGAACACGCTGACGGACATGGGAGGTCGCACAGGAAGGGTTGCGGCTATTCTACGCATCCGCAAACCTGCAGCCATGCGCATGCGCCTTGTCCTGTTCCAGCGTGACGATTGCCCCTTGTGCGACCAGGCACTGGCCGTGCTGGCGGCGGCGCGCGCGCCGGAGTTCGAAAGCGCATGGATCGATGACGATGCGTCGTTGGAGGCCCGCTATGGCGATCGCGTGCCGGTATTGCGCGAAGCCGATTCCGGGCGCGAGCTGGACTGGCCGTTCGCGCCCGCCGCGCTGCGTACCTGGCTGGATGCGCTGGGCTGAGCGGGCCCGGCGCGCCGTGCTGCGGGCCCGGTACGGATCAGGGTTCACCCGAACCAGGGGACGCGGGGCGCCGGAGCGCTAAACTGCTCGCATGGACGAAGATGTGACCCAGATGCTGACGGCCTGGCGCGCGGGCGACGAGGAGGCGCGCGATCGCCTCATCGGCGTCCTCTACCCGGAGCTGCGGCGCCTGGCCGGCCAGTTGTTCAGCCGCGAACGCGCGGACCATACCCTGCAGCCGACCGCCCTGGTCAATGAAGCCTGGCTGCGGCTTTCCGGTGTCAGCGTCGGCAACAGCCAGGATCGACACCACCTGCTCGCCCTGCTGGCGCGCTCGATGCGGCAGATCCTCATCGACCATGCGCGCGCCCGCGCCGCGGCCAAGCGCGACGGCGGCCGGCGCATGGATCTCGATGGCCTGGAAATCGCTGACGATGCCAACGCCATCGACCTGATCGGCCTGGATGCCGCACTCGAACGCCTCGAACGCATCGATTCCCTCAAGGCGCGGATCGTGGAACTGCGCTACTTCACCGGCATGAGCGTGGAGGACACGGCTGATGCGCTGGACCTGTCGCCGGCCACCGTCAAGCGCCACTGGCAGGCCGCGCGCCTGTGGCTTTACGCCGCGCTGGAAGGCGGCGCGTCACCAGGCGCCTGAACGTCCCACGCGACTGCGCCGTCCCACGAGCGTTCACCAGGGCAATGGCGAGCCGTTCGAATGCCAGAAGGTGCCCGTCTCGGCGAGCCCGAGCGAATCGAGCCGTGCGGCCAGCTGCCGTGCGGCCTGTTCCGGGCTGATCTCGCCGCGCCCGCCCACCATGTCGGTGGAAACGAAACCCGGATGCAGCAGGAACACCGCGATGCCGCGTGGCTGGAGGTCCATGGCCATGGAGCGCCCGATCGCGTTGACGGCGGCCTTGGAGGCGCGGTAGCCGTATGAGCCACCGGACTGGTTGTCGCCGACCGAGCCCATGCGGCTGGTGATGATGCCGATGCGTGCTTCCGGCGCCAGGTGTTCGTCCAGCGCCCGGGCCACGCGCAACGGACCGAGCGCGTTGACTTCGTATTGTTCGCGCATGGCCTCGAAAGCGGCCGTGCCCAGCTCGTCCCAGTCGTCGCGGCGCAGGATGCCGGCGTTGAGCACCAATAGGTCGATGCGGGTGCCGTCCAGGCGTTGCGCGAGCGCCTGCACGGAGGCCTCCTCGCGCACATCCACGCCCGCTTCCACACGCGCGCCGGTGGCGGCAAGCTCGGGGCTGGCTTCGCGGCATGCGCCGATGACGGCGTCGCCGCGTTCACGGTAGAGGCGGGTGAGGGCGAGGCCGATGCCGCGATTGGCGCCGGTGATGAGGACCGTGGTCATGAGAAGTTTCTCCGCTTGGTTGCAGGGGATGATCCACCCATTGCGCCGCTGCTGCGCGTCGCTGCGGGCGGCCGGCAACGCCGCGCTGCTCCAGCGCGTGCTCGAGTCGCGGCCGCCGGCGGCAACCTGGCCGCCGGCACGCTGGGCGTTGCATGCAGGGTAGCGGAACGACCGCGTGCCCTGCATGTGTCGGGCGCCCGCGCGCCCAGCGATCAGCGCGACTTGCCGCGTCGTCGGGCGATGCCGCAGGCACCGCGCCTGCGCGTGATGGGTTTACACAGCTAGGCCGCACGAGCGGGAAGGCCGCCGGTCGGCACGCGTGCGGGACCGGGATACGCAGGTGTGGCACGCATGCATCGCGCATGCGACCATGAACCACGCGTTCGATGCCACGCCTGCCGCGGGCGCGCCGCGCTGGCCAGGTCTGCCCGGATCCGGCTTGCGCATCTTCCCCCCGCACAGGGCCGCAGGCGGCACCTGGCAGGCCGCCAGAACCTGGTACGCCCAATGTCGGGCCGGCTGCCATGCCAGGCCAACCTTCACCATCCCGCTCGCCCTGGCCGAGGAACGCGTGGCCTACCCGGCCTGTTGCAGAGCGTCTCAAGCCTGTCTTAAGTCTGTCTTAAGCAGGTCGATCCATGGTCGTGGTCGATTCGCCCCGTTCGTGAGGTGGCACATGCGTCGTTTGTTGCTGGCCGGCACCCTGCTGGCCCTGGTCGTGGCTCCCGCCGCTGCCCAATCGCTCCTCGAGGTCAGCGCCGCGCAGCGGCGCGCGTTGGGCATCGAGGTCGGCGCGCCACAGCCTGCCGCCTACGTGCCGCTGGATGGCCTGCCGGCCACGGTGCGTGCGCCCTTGCACGAAAGCGCGGTGGTGACCGCGCCGTTTGCCGGCGTGACCGTGGCCATCCTGGCGCGCGAGGGCACCCTGGTGCACCGGGGCCAGGCGCTGGCGCGCATCCAGAGCCGCGAAGTGATGAGCCTCGGATCCGAACTGGTCGCGGCGACGGGCGAGATGCGGGTGGCCAGGGCGCAGGCGATTCGCGACCAGCAATTGCTCGACGAGGGCATCATTCCCGCTGCACGAGCGCAGGCGGCCTTGGCGCGCCGCGATGCCGCCGCCGCCCATTTGCGGGAGTTGCAGGCGGCGCGGGCCTTGGCGCCGCAAGCTGCCGGTGCCGCGCCGGGCACGTATGAGTTGCGCGCGCCGCTGGACGGGCGCGTGATCGAGCGCAGCCTGCGCCTGGGCGAGCCGGTGGCCGCCCAGGCCAAGGCCTTCGTGGTGGCCGAACCTGGCCGCGCGATGCTGGAAATACAGGTGCCGGCGCGCTACGTCGGACAGCTGCACACCGGCCTCGAGGTGCGCACCGCCGGCGGTCTCACGGGCACGCTCAGCGAGCTCGGCGCCACCGTGCACGCGGCCAGCCAGACCGTGCTGGTGCGCGCCAGCATGCAGGGCGAACAGTTGCTGCCTGGCCAGCACACGAGCGCCACCTTGCTGCTGCCAGCGCCGCCCCACGCGTGGGCGCTGCCGTCAAGCGGGGTCGTCGAGAGCGCCGGCCAGCGGCTGGTGTTCGTCGAGCGCAGCGGCGGATTCGAGCCGGTGACGGTGACGCTGCTGGCGCAGACGGGCGACGGTCGCAGCGTGGTCAGCGGGTCGTTGAACGCCAGCGACCAGGTGGTGGTGGCCGCGGCGGGCACGCTCAAGGCCATGCTGGTCGCGGGGGAATGACGTGCTGCAGCGCCTGATCGGTTTCTCGCTGGCCCAGCGCCTGCTGGTGATCCTGGGCGCGCTGGCGGTCGTCGGCGCCGGGGTGTTCGCCTACCTCGCGTTGCCCATCGATGCCTACCCCAACATCGCGCCGACCCAGGTCAAGCTGATCCTCAAGGCGCCCGGCATGACCCCGGAGGAAGTGGAGACCCGCGTGGTGGTGCCGCTGGAGATGGAGCTGCTGGGCATCCAGCATGCGCACATGCTGCGCTCGATCTCCAAGTACGCGATCGCCGACATCACGCTCGACTTCGACGAGGGCACCGACATCTACTGGGCCCGCCAGCAGGTTTCCGAGCGCTTCGCCGCGGCGGCCGGCGATCTGCCGGACGACGTCGACGGGGGACTGGCGCCGATCGCCACGCCGTTGTCGGACGTGTTCATGTTCACCATCGAGGGCGCGGGCCTCAGCCTGGCCGAACGGCGCACGCTGCTGGACTGGACCATCCGTCCCGCGCTGCGCACGATTCCCGGCGTTGCCGACCTCAACGCCCTGGGCGGCAAGGTGCGCACGTTCCTGGTGACGCCGGATCGTGCGCGGCTGTCGGCCGCGGGGCTGAATTTCCGCGATGTGGCCGATGCCGTGCAGCACAACAACCGCAACGACGGTTCCGGCCGCTTGCGTGACGGCGACGATGCGCTGATCGTGCGCGTGGAAGGCGCCATTGCCACGCTGGACGACTTGCGCCGCGTGGTGGTGGCCACGCGCGATGGCAAGTCGCTGCATGTGGGCGACCTGGCCGAAGTTGGCTACGGCAGCCTGACCCGCTACGGCGCAGTGACCCGCGATGGAGTCGGCGAGGCGGTCGAGGGGCTGGTGGTGGGCCTGCGCGGCGCGGATGCCTCCAAGGTGGTCGATGCGGTGCGTGCGCGCCTGGCCGAGCTGCAATCGGCGCTGCCGCAGGGGACACGCATCGAGGTGTTCTACGACCGTGGCGCGCTGATCGAGCGCGCCGTCGGCACCGTGCGCAGCGCCCTGCTCGAGGCCACGGTACTGGTGGTGATCCTGCTGCTGCTGTTCCTGGGCGATGTGCGCGCCGCGGTGGTGGTGTCGCTGACCCTGCCACTGGCCGTGCTGATCGCGTTCCTGATGATGCACCTGTTCGGCCTGAGCGCGAACCTGATGAGCCTGGGCGGGCTGGCGATCGCCATCGGCCTGCTGGTGGACGCCGCCGTGGTGGTGGTGGAAAACACCGTCAACCACCTGGTGCCCGGACACGGGGCAGGCGACCTGCCCAAATTGCACCGCATCTATCGCGCCGTCGGCGAGGTGGCCCGGCCGGTGGTCTCGGGCATCGTCATCATCTGCCTGGTATTCATGCCGCTGCTGGCCCTGCAGGGGCTGGAAGGCAAGTTGTTCAGCCCGGTCGCCCTGACCATCATCTTCGCGCTGGCCGCCTCGTTGCTGCTGTCGATGACCGTGGTGCCGGTGCTGTGTTCCATCCTGCTGCACGAGCGCCCGCACGCCGAGCCGTGGCTGATGCGTCAGATCACGCGCGGCTACCGGCCGCTGCTGGAATGGTCGCTGGGACATGCACGCTGGATGGCGGTGATAGCCGCGGGCACCCTGGCGCTGGGCGTGCTGGCCTACGTCGCCACCGGCAAGACCTTCATGCCGGACATGGACGAGGGCGACCTGCTGATCCAGCTGGTCAAGCACCCCTCGATCAGCCTGGATGCCGCGCGCGACCAGGACCTGGCCATCGAGCGCGCGATCAAGGCGCACCTGCCGGAGGTCGAGCACGTGGTCTCGCGCCTGGGTTCGGACGAACTCGGCCTGGATCCGATGGGCCTCAACGAATCGGACATGTTCCTGCAGCTCAAGCCCAAGAAGGAATGGCGCGTGCGCGACAAGGCCTGGCTCGAAGGCCAGTTGCGCATGGTCATGCAGGACTTCCCGGGCATCGAGTACGCCTTCACGCAACCGATCCAGATGCGCGTTTCGGAAATGCTCACCGGCAGTCGCGGCGACATCGCGGTGAAGGTGTTCGGCCCGGACATGGGTTCGCTCAACCAGCTCGCCAACCGCATCGCTGCGATCATGGAGCGCACACGCGGCAGCGAGGACGTGATCGCGCAGACCCAGGAGGGCGTGCGCTATCTGGCGGTGCGCATCGACCGTCAGGCCGCCGGGCGCCATGGCTTCGACGTGGCCGCGGTGCAGGACGAATTGCGCGGTCAGCTGGAGGGCATGCCGGTGGGCATCGTGCTGGAGGAGCAACGACGCGTGCCGATACTGGTGCGCGGCGAGGCAGCGCTGGCCGACACGCAGGCCCTGTTCGAACGGCTCAGTCTCGCCAGCGCCGACGGCGACACGGTGCCGCTCGAGCGCATCGCCCGGCTCGAGGCGACCACCGGTCCGGTGCAGATCAGTCGCGAAAACGCTTCGCGCTTCGCGCTGGTGCAGGCAAACGTGGCGGGGCGCGACCTGGTCGGCTTCGTCGACGAGGTACGTGCGGCGGTCCAGACCGAGGTTCATCTGCCGACCGGCTACCGCATCACCTGGGGCGGCCAGTTCGAGAATCAGCAGCGCGCCGCTGCGCGCCTGGCCCTGGTGGTGCCGGTCTCGCTGGCGCTGATCTTCCTGGTCCTGTTCACCACCTTCGGCTCGATCCGCCAGGCGCTGCTGATCCTCTTCAACGTGCCGTTCGCGATGGTCGGCGGCATCGTCGTGCTGTGGCTGTCCGGCCAGTACATGTCGGTTCCCGCTTCGGTCGGCTTCATCGCCCTGCTGGGCATCGCGGTGCTCAACGGCCTCGTGCTGGTGTCCCACTTCAACCAGCTGCGCGCCAACGGCATGCCGATGGACCAGGTGGTGCGCGAAGGCGCGCTGCGCCGCCTGCGCCCGGTCATGATGACTGCCTCGATCGCGGCGCTGGCGCTGGTACCGTTGCTGTTCGCCAGTGGCCCCGGCTCGGAGGTGCAAAAGCCGCTGGCCATCGTGGTGATCAGCGGGCTGGTGACTGCCACCGCACTGACCCTGCTGCTGCTGCCCACCCTGTTCCACCGCTTTGGCGAGCCGCGCGACCTGAGGACCCACCCATGAGCCTCGTACTGAAACGGCTGACCATCCTCGCGCCGCGCGAACTCGAAGATGCACTGCTGGCCACGGTGCTGGACCTGCAGCCGGCGTTGCCCGGCTTCACCACGCTGCAGGTTTCCGGGCATGGCGAAGGTTTTGCCGGCACCCGCGTGCAGGAGCAGGTGCGCGGTCGCGTCGATCGCACCATGATGTGGCTGGTGCTGCCCGCGGAACAGGCCGAGCGCGTCCTCGCCAGCGTGCGCGAGCGCATGCCCAATCCCGACCTCGTCTGGTGGCTGGAACCGGTGGACGCAATGGGGAGGTTCGCATGAAGCGCGCCGGCTTCGCTTGGCCCCTGCTGCTCATGGTGCCGCTGGCCCTCGCCGCGCAGGCGCCGCCCGCGACACTGCCCTTGCCACCCGATGAACTGGTGCTGCCGGCCATCGAGCGCACGCCGGAGGTACAGGCGGCCGCGGCGGCACTCGCGCGCGCCCAGGCCGAGGCGCGCCTGCGCGATGTGGGCACGCATGAGGCGACCCTGACGGTGATCCCGCAACGCCGCCACCTGCAGGGCGGCCCCACGTTCAATGAATGGGAAGTCGATCTGAGCCGTCCGGTGCGCTGGCCGCACAAGGCGCGGCTGGATCGGGACATCGGCGCGGTCGGCGTGGAGGCCGCCCGACTGAGGTTTGCCGACGCCCACCACGCCGGTGCCTTGCGCTTGCTGGCGCGGTGGTCGAACTGGCAGCGCGCGACCGTCATGGCCGAGCAGCAGCACGCCGAGGTGGCGACCTGGGAACGGGACCACAAGGCCATCGCGCGGCGCGTCGAACTTGGCGATGCCGCCCGCCGGGACCTGCTCGCCGCGGATGCGATGCTGGCGCAGGCGCGCGCCGCCGCGCTGCAGGCCGATGTCGATGCCCAGGTCGCCGAGTTGGCGCTGCGCAGCGACTTTCCCGATCTGCCGCTGCCCGAACGCATCCGGCTGGGCGAGCAGCCACCCACCCTGGCTGGCACCGATGCGTACTGGAGCGGGTTGATCGTGCGGCGCAGCCATGAAATCGGCGCGGCCGACGCGCTGGCGCGCCAGCGCGAGATCGCGGCCCGGCGCGCGCGCGCGGATCGCCTGCCCGACCCCAGCGTGGGCGTGCGCGTTCTGGACGACCTGGGTGGCCGTGAACGCGCCATCGGCCTGATCGTCAGCATTCCGATCGGCGTGCGCCAGCGCGACGCCGGTGCAGCAGCAGCCGGGGCCGACGCGCTGGCTGCGCAGGCGGAACTGACCCTGGTGCGACGGGACATTGCCCACGGCGCGCGCGAAAGCCTGACACGGGTGCGTGCCGCGCAGGCGATCTGGCACAGCCGGCAACTGGCGCTGGTGGCGGCTCGCGAAAGCGCGGCCAAGCTCGAGCGCGCCTATGCATTGGGCGAGAGTGGCCTGGCCGAGCTGCTGGTCGGCCGTCGCGGCGAGCTGGAGGCGGCGCTGGCCGAGCGCAGCGCCGCGGTTGACGCCATCGAGGCGGTCGCGCGCGTGCGCATCGATGCCCACGATCTCTGGCATGACCACCACGGCAGCGAGGATGCGGAACAATCCGCTGGCCCGCACGCGGACCTGCCCGACCTTTGAGCTACCGCCGCACCGCGCGCCGCCGCGCGCCGCCGCGCGGCGACGCAGGGCGTGGGGCAGGGGCCTTTCGCCCATCCGGTTCCGCATCCCATCGCCACGCGGCGCCGCCAGTCACCCGGTCGCCTCGAAATTGCGATACAGCTCGGCTTCCTGGTCGAAGTGCAGATCGAGGACCACATCGAGGCGGTGCAGCACGCCATGGATCTCGCGCAGCGTGGGCGCCGATGCCGCCTCCTTGTCGGCCCTGTCTCCGGTCATGCGTTCGAGCAGCCGCACCAGGCGGAAGATTTCACGGTGGGTCTGGCTCAGCGCCGCCAGCGGATCGTCGCCGCCCAGCTGCGCGCTGAGCTGCGGATAGAGCTCCGCCTCATCGCTTTTTTCGTGTGGCACCAGGTGTTGGCGCAAGCGCGCGATCAGCGACGTCAGCTCGGCCAGTGCCGCGTCCTCCGGGAGTCGATGCAGGCCTTGCGCCAGCTCATGGGTGCTTGCCAGCAGCGGCGCCAGCGCCGCGTGGTCGCGTTCGATTTCCGCGAGCATCTGCGCGCTGAGCGAAGGCGGCGGCACGGCAGCACGCCCGGCGCCGAGCGCCCGCAGCGCGTTGGCAATGACCGCCACGTCGATGAATTCCTGGAGGACCGCGCCGGCCAGCGGCGGCAGGTATCCCAGCGCGGCCGCGAGCATCGCCAGCAGCGACAGGCCCATGCCGACGACGATGCTCTGCATGGCGATGTCGCGCGTACGGTGCGCAATCCGCACCGCCTCGGCCACGCGATCCAGGCGATCGGTCAACAACACCACGCCGGCGGTATCGCTGGCGACGGTGGCGCCGCGCGCGCCGATGGCGATGCCGACGCCGGCGGCCGCCAGCGCCGGCGCATCGTTGATGCCGTCACCGACCATGATCGTGGCGCCCTGCGCGGCCGCGCGCTCGAGCACCGCCAGCTTGTCAGGCGGATGCAGCCCTGCGTGCACCTCGTCGGCACCGATCGCCGTGGCGACGGCCGCCGCCGGTTCCTGTCGATCGCCGGTGACCACCACGATGCGGCGGATGCCCGCCTGGCGCAACTTGCGCACCGCGCGGGGCGCGTCCCGGCGCAGCCGGTCGGCAAAGCTCAAGGCGCCGGCCATGACGCCGTCGATCACGACGAAGCTGCCGGTGGCATCGTCATAGTCCATCTGCCGCAGGAAGCGCGGCGCCCACGCCGCCGGTTGGCCGATGCCGGCCGCGTAGTCGTAACTGCCGAGGGCGACGTGCCGACCGTCCACTTCGCCGCGCAGGCCGGCGCCGGCTTCCTCGCGGACCTGGCCGGGCGAGCTGAGCGGCAGCTCGCGCTCGCCGGCGATGCGCACGATGTTCTGCGAGGCAACGTGTGCGGAGGCCTGCGCCAGCGACGCGGCGCTGCGCAGCAGTTCGTTTTCGTCCAGGGCGCCGCCGGTCTCCACGGCCAGCAGGTGCATGTCGCCGGTCGTCAGCGTGCCGGTCTTGTCGAAAAACAGCACGCGCGCCCGCGCCAGCGCTTCGAGCACGGCGCCGCCCTTGACCAGGATGCCGCGGCGGGCGGAGCGCGAGAGGCCGCCGAAGAACGCGACCGGCGCCGCCAGGATCAGCGGGCAGGGCGTTGCGACCACCAGCACGGCGAGCGCGCGTATGGGATCGCCGCTGAAGAGCCACGCCGCGCCCGCGATCGCCAGCGTCAGCGGTATGAACAGCAGTGCAAAGCGGTCGGCCAGGCGCGTCAGGGGCGCGCGCGCGCGTTGCGCTTCCTCGACCAGGCGCACGATGCCCGCATAGGTACTCTGCGCCGCCGGGTGGGACGCGCGCATGTCGAACGGCGTCCCCGCGTTCACGCTGCCGCTCTGGATGCGCGCACCGGGCAGGTGCCGGACCGGCAGGGATTCGCCGGTCAGCGACGACTCGTCCAGCACTGCCACCTGCGCGACCACGTCCCCGTCCACCGGGACCAGCTCGCCCGAGCGCACCAGCAGCCGGTCACCGACAGCGATCGTCGCAACCGGCACCTGTTCGAGCTGTTCGCCGTCGTAGCGCCACGCCACCGCGGGTGCGCGCTGGACGAGCTTGCTGATTTCCCGTTGCGCCCGCCGCGAGGCATAGGCTTCCAGCGCCTGGCCGCTGGCCAGCATCACCGCGATGACCGCGGCCACCAGGGACTGCGCCAGCAGCAATGCGCCGACGATCGCCAGCAGGGCGATGAGGTCCACGCCAACATCGCGTCGCCAGGCGCGGATCGTGCTTTCCACGAGGAGCACCGCGGCCATGACCAGCGCGCCGGCCGTCCAGCTCCAGTGCGCCGCCTGCGGGTGCCCGGTCCAGTGCAATGCGGCGCCGGCGACCAACGCCAGCACGCTGACGCCCAGCAAGCTCCCGTCCAGCCACCAGCGCGCGTTGAACTTCATCGTACCGACCCTTCCACCGATGGGTGGCTGGTCACCGCGCGACGGCGTGGTGCCCTATTCGAGTTCGAGGTGATAGACCACCGCAGCCGGATCGCGCGGGTCCAGGCGGCGCTCAAACCCCAGGCGCGCCGCAAGCTGATGGCTGCCATCGGAGCGTGTCGGAGCGAAGGCGCGCATGTGCCGGATGCCGCGCAATCGCGCCGCCTCGATCAGCAGGCGCATCAGCGTTGATCCGACACCCCGCTTTTGCCACTCGTCACTGACCGTGACCGAGCAGTCGCATTGGTCGTCCGTTGCGCCGAGATGAAAGTGTGCCGCGCCAATCTGGCGCTCGCGACCTTCTTCTGAAACCACCGCAATGAAGCCCGCCGCGGTCGCCGGGTCGAGGTCGGTCAGTTCGCGAGCCACCTGTGGACACGGCTCGCGAATCAGGCCGAGAAAGCGCAGCTCGCGCATTGCGGGCGAGAGACGGTTGAGAAATTCCAGCTCGAGCTCTGCATCCTGGCTGTCGATCGGCCGTATCGATACCGGTGTGCCGTCGTACAGCCGCGTGGTCCAGCCCATGGTTGGTGGTGCGCCGGCTTGTGGCGTCCGGCTCGCGCCTGGCAGTGCGTTTGCTTGCGACATGACATTCATCCTCGTCAGTCGGGCCTTCTACGGTACCAGCGTGCCGGTAATGTTTCGTTGACCGGTGTCAGTCGCGCGTGCCGGTTCGCCGCTACGGAGCCGCGCAGACGGCGTTCCGGCAGGGCGTCGGGAAGCGTACCCGGCGGGTGTCCCGTGGAAGGTTCGCTGCGGCCCGGTCACTGCAAGGGCCGCGCCCGGCACATCGGCAAAGCGCGCGGCAACCCTGCATTCGGCTTCCGGCTAGTGCAACTCCAGATCGTAGATCACCGTCGCCGGGTCGTGTGGATCCAGGCGACGCTGGAATCCGAGGCGGATGGCGAGCTGATCGCCAGCACCCGAGGGAGCCTGAATGTATGCACGCATATGCCGGATGCCGCGGGCTCTCGCGGCTTCGATCAGGCGTTGCATCAGCAGGGTGCCGACGCCGCGCTTGCGCCATTCGCCGCTGACCGTGAGCGAGGAGTCGCAGCTGTCGCCCCTGGCATTCACGTGAAATTGCGCGGCGCCGATCTGGCGATCGCGGCCTTTGTGCGACACCAGCGCGATGAAGCCCACCGCTTTGGTCGGGTCGAGATCGGTCAGCCTGCGTGCCACCTCGGGGCTTGGATCCTGGATCAGGCCGAGAAACCGCGCATTGCGGAATTCGGGCGACAGATGTTCGAGGAACTCGAGTTCGCGCTCGGCATCGTCACGGCTGATCGAGCGGATCAACACATCGGTGCCATCGTGGAGTTTCAGATTCCAGCCGGTACCTGCGGACGCGTGGGCTTTCGACATGGGGTTCTCCACGGAACGTGACTGTTGGGCGCGCGCTTGCGAGGGCAGCGGACGTTGATCACGGCCAGTGCAACTATACCCACCGCGGAGCACCGCCGCCATTCCACAGGCCGGTACGTCCGCGCGGGCGCAGTCGCGCGCTTCCTCCCGCATGCCCAGGACCGGACGACCAGAACGTCCCGGCGCGTTGCGGCATGGCGCGGTCGCCGGCGATCTTGCGGTGCGGGTCAGCCGAGCGCCCAGTCGATGGCCTTGCGGCACAGCGGCAGGTCGGGCTGGCCGCGCTGCTTGCCCAGGGCGCGACGCGCCGCCTGCAAGGCCGAGCGCAAGCCTTCCTCCACGGTCGGGTGGTAGAACGGCATCTGCAGCAGCGCGTCCACCGTCAGGCCCTGCTGGATCGACCAGGCGAGCAGGTGCAACAGGTGCTCGGCATCGGGCGCGACCACCTCGGCGCCGAGGATCCGTCCGTCTTCGGCATTGGCATAGACGTGCAGGTGTCCGGCATTGCGCCCGGCCATCGCGGCGCGGGCCTGGCGGGAGAAATCGCTGCTGCCGGTCACCACGCCGGACGCGGGCAGTTCGCGGTAGGCCAGCCCCACGCGACCGGCACCGGGCTCGGTGAACACGATGCCGAGCGGCACGCGCCGGGTCAGGCATTCGGCGTCCGGATGCAGCGCATGGTAGGCGGCGATGCGCCCCTCGTCGGCGGCTTCGTGCAGCAAGGGGCGCTGGCCGCCTACATCGCCGGCGATGTAGATCGGCAGCTCGCCAAGGCGCAGGGTCGCCGGATCGAAGACCGGCACGCCGCGGCGATCGAGTTCGACGCCAAGGGCTTCCAGGCCCAGGCCTTCGATGTTGGGCTGCCGCCCGAGTGCGGCGAGGACCCAGTCGACGACCACCAGCGTGTTGCCATCCTCCAGCGCCACCCCGGCCTCGTCCGCATGCACGCTGACGGTCGCGCCGGTGGTGATCGACATCTGCCTGCCGAGCGCATCGAGCAGGCTTGCATTGACCGCCGGATCGCTGAGCGAAGCGATCGTGCTGCCCTGGGTGAAGGCGTGCACCTCACAGCCGAGCTCGGCGAAGGCCTGGCCCAGCTCGACGCCGATCGGGCCCAGGCCAATCACCCCGACCCGGCGCCCGGGGTCGGCCAGGTCGAACACCTCGTCGGAGGTGACCAGCCGCTCGCCCAGTGCCCGCCAGTCCGCGGGCACCACCGGGCGCGTGCCGGTGGCGATGACCACCACATCGGCGTGGATGCGCGCGCCGTTGACTTCGATCGTTTGCGCATCGAGGAACCGCGGCGACCCACGGATGCTGCGCTCGCCGAGTGACTCGGCCAGCCGGATTGCCCCGGCGGTGAAGCGGTCGCGCAGTGTGCGCACGTGCGCCATGACCGCCGCGAGGTCCGCTGTCGGCTCGGCGGCGCCGTCGATGCCGGCGTCGGCAAGCCAGCTACGCCGGGCATGCGCATGGGCGACTTCGAGCAACGCCTTCGACGGCATGCAGCCCACGCGCGCACAGGTCGTGCCGTACGGGCCGTCGTTGATCAGCAACACCTCGTCGGTGTAACGCTGAGCCTCGTTGAGGGCGGTCAGGCCGGCGGTGCCGGCCCCGAGGATCACGATGCGGGTTGTGCGTGTCATGGCTGTTGTCCTTGAAGGATCGAGGCGCCCCGGTGTGACTGGGCTGCCGCGTCGAGCCGCAAGTCAGCGCGCGTCGCGATGCCCGCCGGGTGATCTTCTGCCACCGGAGGGGCGCGCCGGAACTGTCGCTTCGCCATGCGATCGAGCGCGCGCTCGCAAGCCGCGGGCATCAGCGCCACGACACGCGCCTTGCGTGCCACTTCAATGACGTGTCATGGCTCCTCGCCGGATGGGTCCTCGGACGGCCCACCACCGGCGGCAGCCTTGCGGGCCATTGCGAGCCGGCGTTCCAGGCTGCGCCGCACCAGGCGCTCCGTCCCGGTAAGCGCACCATTGACGGCATCGTTCACGGACAAAGCCTGGCTCTCGAAGATCGCGGAGGGAAGCCCGCTCAGAACCACCTTGATGCGGCAGCTCTTGTCCACGCCCCCACGCGGGCCGTTCACATCGGAGACGCGGACACTGATGCGTTCGATGGAGGTCGCATATTTGCCGAGCTTCGTGCCAAGCTGCTGGCGAATCAGGTCGCGCGCGTCCCGGTCCAGGGTCACGCCGAATGCGGCGATGTGCGCAGGAACCTGCGCGGTTTGCGTGCGACCAGCGGCGCGCTTGGCGGCCTTGGGTACGCGGTCGGTCACGGGGGGCTGCCTTTTCATTCCTTCTCCTGTCGTGCGGGTGTCAGCCAGGGATCAGCGGGAATCAGCGTGCGCGGGCGCCGGGGCGGCGCGAGCGGTTTCCCGCCGGTTGCTCAGTAACGATAGATGGCCGACAGCCCGCTGTCGGTCGGCATGCGCTCGCTCGGCACCACCACCACTTCGCCGCCGGTCATGAGGACGCGCTCACCCAGATCATCGAGCAGGTCGTCCATGCGCGGATCGTCCAGCTGGCCCAACGTGATGGCACCGCTGGCCGGATCCATGCGGCCAGGCACCTTGCGCCCGGCATCCAGCAACAAGGTGTCGATGCGACCGGCGACCACGGCGCGAGCCGCATCCGACAGATCCGCGCTGGCCAGCTCGCGCGCCCGTGCTGCGTTGAAGCGGTCGATCAGCCCGGCCAGCCGCGCGAGATAGTGCGGCTGCATTTTCGCCCAGGCCGACTCGCGCAGCTCATCCAGCGTCAGGTTGTCCGGATGGACGTCGATCGCGGCGTCGAGCAGCTTCGGATTCCGGCTGACTTCGCGGAACTGGTGATGGTGTTCCGGCAGCGCTGCCAACAGCAACGGCAATCCGCTCGGGCGCGAATGCTGTTCCAGCACGCCCTGGTCGATGATGCGGAAGAACCGCTCGGTATCGGCACGCACGCCGTCCTGCTTCACGTCGCTGTCGCCGTGGCGCCCCATGCTGGCGTCGCGTATCGGCCCGTAGGTGCGGGTCGCGGGCTCGCGTTCGAAATCGCGTTCCAGCGCGTCGTCCAGCGTGTGCGGGACTTCCGCTGCCAGGCCGATCTCGTCGAGGTGATCGCGGTTGCCTTCGAACAGGCGCGCTGCATGGCGGCTCAGCCCCAGCACCTGGAAACGGTCGGCGGATTGCATGATGCGCATCAATGGCTTGGTGTGGAAACTGTCGGCGACGACCGCCAACTCGGGGACCGCGCGCTGCAACTTGTAGACGCGGAAAAAGTCCGGTGCAGCGAGCACGGCCAGGCCATCGAACGTGTGGTTCCAGAAATCGTGGTTGTCGGCCAGCGCGTGCAACGGGCGCAGCAGCGGCTCGATTTCGCGATCCGGATAACCTTGCTGCAGCGATTGGGACAAGGTCCTGACCAGGTTGCGGAATCGGATCGGATCCTGAACGTTGTCGGGATGCCGGCGGTGGGTGGGCTGGTACAGGGAAAGGCAGGGCGCCGCGTGTCCGGTCAGGATGGCCTCCGGATAGTTCGCAAGTCGGTCCATGGTCTGAGTGCGCCTTGTTGGGGGGATTGAACCTGAGACATCCAGCCGCCGGGCACCGATTTCAAGCTCGACAGGCGGCTGTCTCACCTACGCTTCGTAGCCTACGCGAAGTGTGCTGCACTTACACCAGATGAATGGCGGCAACGCCGCGCGCGGGCCGCTGTGTCCACCTGCACATGGCAGGCTGCGCTTGCCGCGCAGCAGTCCTGGCTTGCGGGTTCTGCAGCATGAACGCCTGTGGCGCACCGCCCTGCCGGACCTTGCAGACCCGATATGATGCGAAGCTGCGCACGCGCACCACCGCAGCGCGTGACCGGGAAACACAACCAACGCCGTGAACCGAACGACAACAATCAACGCATGGTACTTCGTTCTCGCACTGTCCGGCGTGTTCCTGCTGCACGGCTGGTGGGTGCAGACCCAGACCATCGAGGCCATCCCCTACAGCCAGTTCGAAACCGATCTCGACAAGGGCGCCATCAAGGACCTGGTCATCGGCACCGACGCGATCCGCGGCACCTATGTCACGCCGAAGGACGGCAAGACCGGCTTCGTCACCGTGCCGGTATCGCCCGAGCTCGCCGAGCGGCTCAGGGATACCGGCATCACCTATACCGGCACGGTCGAGAACACCTGGCTCACCTCGCTGCTTTCCTGGCTGTTGCCGGCGCTGCTCTTCATCGGCATCTGGCTGTTCTTCATCCGCCGCCTGGCCGGTCGCCAGGGCATGGGCGGCATGATGTCGATCGGCAAGAGCAAGGCGAAGGTCTTCGTCGAGACCGACATCAAGGTCACGTTTGACGACGTCGCCGGGGTGGATGAAGCCAAGGCGGAGCTCCAGGAAGTGATCGACTTCCTGAAGGACCCGAAGGCATACGGCTCGCTCGGCGCGCGCATGCCCAAGGGCATCCTGCTGGTCGGTCCGCCCGGCACCGGCAAGACCCTGCTGGCGCGTGCGGTGGCCGGGCAGGCGGGCGTGCCGTTCTTTTCGATCTCCGGGTCCGAGTTCGTCGAAATGTTCGTCGGCGTCGGCGCGGCGCGCGTGCGCGATCTGTTCGAGCAGGCGCGCAAGGCCGCACCGGCGATCGTCTTCATCGACGAGCTCGACGCGCTCGGACGGGCGCGCAACGCCGGCGTCATCCAGGGCGGCAACGACGAACGCGAGCAGACCCTGAACCAGTTGTTGTCGGAGCTGGACGGTTTCGACCCTACCGAGGGTGTCGTGCTGCTGGGCGCCACCAACCGACCGGAGATCCTTGATCCGGCGCTGCTGCGCGCGGGTCGCTTCGACCGGCAGGTGCTGGTCGATCGCCCCGACCGCGCCGGACGCGTGGACATCCTCAAGGTGCATGTGCGCAAGATCACGCTGGCCGAGGGTGTCGATCTGGAGCAGGTTGCCGCGATGACCACCGGGATGACCGGCGCCGATCTTGCCAACCTTGCCAACGAGGCCGCCCTGCTGGCGACGCGGCGACGCGCCAAGGCGGTGAGCATGGCCGATTTCACGCATGCCATCGAGCGCATCGTGGCCGGACTGGAAAAGCGCAACCGGCTGATCAACCCGAAGGAACGCCGGATCGTTGCCTATCACGAAATGGGCCACGCGCTGGTATCCATGGCGCTACCGGATGGCGACACCGTGCACAAGGTGTCGATCATCCCGCGCGGAGTCGGCGCGCTCGGCTATACCATCCAGCGCCCGACCGAGGACCGGTTCCTGATGACCGAGGGCGAACTGCGCAACAAGATCGCCGTGCTGATGGCTGGACGCGCGGCGGAGAGCCTGGTGTTCGGCGACCTTTCCACCGGCGCGTCCGACGACCTCGCCCGCGCCACCGACATCGCCCGCTCGATGGTGACGCGCTATGGCATGGACGCCGATCTGGGCAGCGTCAGCTACGACAGCGACAAGCCCGGATTTCTCGGTGAACGCCGCACCGGTTACCTGGAGCGCAGCTACAGCGAGGCCACGGCCGAAACCATCGACAAGGCCGTGCGCACCATCGTGCAGACCGTGTCGCAGCAGGCTCTGGCAATCCTCATCGACAATCGCGACATCCTGGACACGGCCGCCGCGCGCTTGCTCGAGGTCGAAACCCTGGACGAGGCGGCGCTGCGCGAAATCGCCAAGGGATTGCGGCGACCGGGTCCCGCGCCACTCGAGGAGCCTGACGTGGCGGTTCGCCCGGATCCGGTCGCCTGATCGAGGACGGGGCCTCACCAACCGGCCATGAAAGCGCTCAGGCGTGCGCATTCCGCAGCGAGTCTTCGAAGCACCCTGCGATCGCGGTGCACTTCAGCATCCAATTCAGTGCCCCGCGCATTGATCACCCCACCGCAGCGGGTGGCTTGCCGGCATGGAACGCTTCAAGGACCGAGACGATCTCCTCGGCCGTGTCGACCACGGTAAACAGCCGGGCGTCCGCTGCAGCGATGAAGCCTTCGTCGACCAGGTAGGCAAAATCGATCAGGCGGTGCCAGAATTTCGCGCCGACCAGCACGATGGGCATGCGCGCGATCTTGCCGGTCTGTACCAGCGTCAGCACCTCGAACAGTTCGTCGAGGGTGCCGTAGCCGCCGGGAAAAGTGACCAGCGCCCTGGCGCGCAGCAGGAAGTGCATCTTGCGCAGCGCAAAATAGTGAAAGCGGAAGGCGAGCTCGGGCGTGATGTACGGATTGGGTGCCTGCTCGTGCGGCAGGGTGATGTTCAAGCCGATCGATCGCGCACCGGCCTCGAAGGCGCCCCGGTTGGCGGCCTCCATGATGCCGGGACCGCCACCCGTGACGACGACGAAGTCGCAGCGACCTTCCTGCTGGAAGCGCGCCGAGACGATCTGCGCGAAGCGACGCGCCTCCTCGTACAGGCGTACCTGGGTGCGTGCACGAATGCCCTTCGCGGCATCTTCGCTGCCGGCCGCAACGTCGGCGGCAGCGAGGTCCTCGGGCGCCTGGATGCGTGCGCTGCCGAACACCACCACGGTCGAGCCGATGCCCTGGGCGCGCAACTCGTGTTCGGGCTTGAGCAGTTCCAGTTGCAGGCGCAGCGGGCGCAGGTCGTCGTGGGCCAGGAACTCGACATCCTCCTGCGCAAGTCGATAGGCAGACCCGGCGAGGATTGCCTGCTGCAGTCGTTCGCGCTGGTCAGGATCGATCATGTCGGTATGCCGCTGTCGTGGTAGCGCCGTTGCGTGCCGGTGCCTGACGCGCCATGGGTCCAGCCGCCGCCGGCCTGGGTGGCGACGCTCGATGAAAGCCGCTGCGCCGCGCGCCACGCAACCGGGGCCTGGCGGGAAGAGCGCGCGGACGGAGTCTCACGGGTCGCCATACGGCGCGCGTGCCGACGGCAGGGGGGAGGGCCGCCATCGTCAACGCTCGCTGCGCCGCATGGCGGCCCCTGAAACCCCATCCGGTCGATGCTGCGCGGACGGTTCCTTTGTGCGGGCTGCTGTTGCTGTCGGTCATGCACCGATCTGTCCGCCGGGTTGTCCTGGAGCGCGTCCGGTGTCGGTCGCCGACCCGCGCTCATCGACAGTCGGTGAGCCCTCGGCTGCATGCGCATCCCAGCCGCCGCCGAGCGCCTTGAACAAGGCCACCAGATCGATGGCGGCAGCGCTGTGGGTGCGGGCGTATGCGTCCTGGGCATCGCGCAGCACGCGCTCTTCGGCCAGCAGCTCGCTGAGCGCGATGTCGCCGGCCTTGAAGCGCGCTTGCGCATGCGCGTAGCTGCTGAGCGCGGCCTGCACGGCGGCGCGCTGGCGTTGCACCGCGTCCAGGCCGTGCTGGTAGTTGCTCAGCGCACGTTCGGCATCACCCAACGCGGCCAGCACGGCCTTTTCATAGGACAGTGCGGCCTGCTGCTGGCGTGCTTCGCTGGCGCGGATCTCCGCACGCACGCGACCGCCATCGAACACGCGCCAGGAGATCAGCGGCATGATCGAGAACCGCTGGCTCGCAGAATCGAACAGGCTGCTTGCCTCCAGTGACTGGAAGCCGCCACCGGCGCCGATGACGAGCTTCGGGAACAGCTCCGCGGTGGCCACGCCGACATCGGCCGTGCGGCTGGCCAGGCGACGCTCGGCGGCGCGCACATCGGGGCGGCGACGCAGCATGTCGGCGCGTTCACCCACGGGAATCGGGGTCAGCCTGATTTCTGCCGCGCCGGAGTCCGCCAGCGCCAGCTCGCGCTCCGGCGGCGCGCCGAGCAGCACGCCCAGGCCCAGGGCTGCCGCGCGCAAGCGTGCCTGGATGTCGGGCACGCCCGCGGCGGCGGCGGCAAGACGCGCCCGTGCGGCGTCGACCTCGGCCTGCGCCGCGTCGCCCACAGCAAGACGCCTGCGGACCAGGTCGAGGGTCTGCTGCAGGGTGTCCACCGAGGCCTCCCGGGCAGCCAGCTCGTGTTGCGCGCCGCGGAGGGTGAAGTAGCTGCGTGCCACTTCGGCAACGATGCTGATGCGTGCGTCATTGGCGTCGGCCTGCGCGGCCTGGACACTGGCTTGGGCGCTTTCCACTGCGCGCCGGGTTCCGCCGAACAGGTCGATTTCCCAGGCAGCGTCGAAGCCGGCATCGTAGATCGTCTGGTCGCGTGCGAGCCCGGGAATGGACGCGATCGGCAATGGCCCGTTCTCGCTCTGCTGGCGCCGGGTCACGCTGGTGCCGACTCCGACCGTTGGTACGTAACCGCCTGCGGCGCGGTCACGCAACGCACGCGCCTCGCGAATGCGGGCCTGCGCCTGGCGCAGATCCAGATTGTCGGACAGCGCCGTGGTCACCAGCCGGTCCAGGACGGGATCACCCAGCGATGTCCACCAGGTCGCCAGGTCGACCTGCGCCTGCACGGTACCGGCGGGCTGGGACCAGCCGCTGCCCGTGTCGACCGGCGGTGGCGCGCGGTAGGTGGGGCCGACGGCGCAGGCGCCGAGCAGCAGCGCGCCCAGCACAGTGACCGGCAAGCGTGCGGCCCGATAGTGAATCGATGACGCGGTTTTCATGACAACTCCTGCATCAAGTTTCTGGTCTGCTGCAGCGGGCTCATTGCAGGCGGCCACGCACGAACACGGTGGCCATCGTCAAGGTGACCAGCGCGATCACCGCCAGTGGCCAGGCATTGGCGACGATGTCGGACGCCGGCATCGCCTTGAGGAACGTGCCTTCGACGATGACCAGAAAGTGCGTGAGCGGAATGGCCTGCGCCATCCACTGCAGCACCAGCGGCATGTTTTCCACCGGTGTGGCGAAGCCCGACATCAGCACCGCCGGCACGCCGATCGCGAAGGCCCCCATGATGGCCTGCTGCTGCGTCGCGGAAACCGCGGAGATCATCAGGCCGATGCCCACCACCGACAGGATGAACAGCAGCAGGCTCGGCAGCAGCAGCCAGAACGAGCCGGTAAAGGGAACACCGAACAGGAATGTCGCCGCGGCGATCATCATCAGACCCAGGACGGTGCCGATGGCGAGTGCCGGCATGGCCTTGGCGACGATGATTTCGGTGGTGGTGGTCGGCGAGACCAGCAACTGGTCGAAGGTACCCAGCTCGCGTTCGCGGGCGATCGACAGCGCGGTGATCATCAGTGCGCTGAAGAACACCAGGATGCCGGACAGCCCCGGCACCACGAACCAGCGGTAGATCAGGTTGGGGTTGAACCAGTGGCGCACGACTACCGGGGACGCGCGCTGCGGCTCCTTCCTGGCATCGACAGCAACCTCTGCCGCAATGGCGTTGAGATAACCCACCGTGATCTGGCCGGCATTGCTGCGCCGGCCGTCGACGATCACCTGCAGGGCGCCGGTGCCGCCGGCTGCGATGTTGCGGGAAAAGTCCGGCCCCATGTCGAGCGCGGCAATGACCTTGCGCTGATCGATGAGCCGCCGCAACTCGTCACGGTTGTGCACCGTATGGACCTTGTCGACGAAGTCGGCGACGCCGACGCGGGCCTCCATTTCGTACGACCAGTGGCCGCCATCCTGGTTGTAGACGGCGATGTTGGCGTTGCGCACTTCCAGCGTGGTGGCGAAGGTGAATACCAGCAACTGCAGCAACGGCGGCGCGAACACGATGAGGCGGCTGCGCGGGTCGCGCAGGATGCTGAGCAGTTCCTTGACGATCTGCGCACGCAGGCGGCCATTGATCAGCATGTTGAACAGGCGCCGCATTGCTCAGGCCTCCAGGTTCTTGCGTGTCTTGCGCTTGGCGATCGCGAAGAAGAACACCCCGATCGCCGCCATCGCCGCCAGGTTCGGCAGGAACAGCGCCCAGACGTCACCGGCCAGGAAGACCGTCTGCAACGAGGACACGAAGTAGCGTGCGGGGATCAGGTAGGTGATGGCCTGGATCGGCGCCGGCATGGCATCGATTTCGAACAGGAAGCCCGAC
>Ga0265293_10002023_pt1 | contig 42310 bp, 40 predicted proteins | sample Munlanlewell138R_FD_192505 | JGI IMG/M metagenome (GOLD analysis project Ga0265293, IMG submission 192505) | Leachate microbial communities from a municipal landfill in Southern Ontario, Canada - Leachate well 138R | ecosystem: Engineered > Solid waste > Landfill > Unclassified | place: Canada...
CGATACCCGGTCAAGCTGACACAATAAACTTGGAGCTTGAACCGATTGTAATGACCGACTTGGGAAGTGATGATAAGCTCACTACAGCAAAACTTACAAAAGAGGTGATTTTAGCAATCGCCAAAGGCATAGCTAAAAAAGGCGCAGGGGTTCTGCCGGCAGATATGATAGGCTCTATGGATGCCGTTGCAAGTCAAGCCAGTGAAATAGGCAAAGCCGCTGTCGACGAAGCCAGAAAAACAATCGAAGCAGGAAAAGAAGAAGCACAAAAAACGATTGAATCAGGTAAGGGTGTATTAGAGGGCATTCTTAAACCTAAAGAATAGAAATCTAATATTGAAGGGACGGGAAAATGAAAGTGCTGAAATTTTTGGAAAAATCGGCGGTTCCGTACGAAGTGCACGAACACAAACCGACTTTTACCGCCCAGCGAATGGCGGCAGTCGAACACGAACCGGGCAGATTCGTCGCAAAACCGGTTATAGTCAAGGCTGACGGAAATATGCTTATGTGCGTGCTCTCGGCCAACCATAAAATCGACTTGCAGAAATTGAAAAATTCGCTCGGTGTCAAATCTGTCGAGCTTGCCGGCGAAGCTGACATCGGCACAATATGCAGTGACTGTGAATTAGGAGCCGAAGCGCCGATAGGGAATCTTTACGATATTCCGACAATTATGGACAAAGCTCTTGAAAAAGACGACCACATTGTTTTTCAGGCAGGCTCTCACGACAAGGCTGTGAAAATAAGCATGGCTGATTATAAAAAATTAGCTAAACCGAAAATTTTAGAATTCAGCTACCATATAAGCTGACAGCGCAATAAAAAGCCGCGGCAAAATAACACCGCGGCTTTTGTTTTTATTTAAGGTTAAGCTAATTCATCATCAATCCAGCCTAACAGTTCTTTAATATCTGCCATAGTTATATCGCCCATATGTGCGATTCTGAAAGTTTCCTCTTTCAATTTTCCGTAACCGTTGCCGAACGCTGTTTGGTGTTTAGACTGAACGGCTTTGATTACATCGGCAACAACAATTTTGCGGGTATTTTTAACAGTGGTCAGAGTGTTCGTGCAATATTTCTCATCGCAGAATAACGCAAATTTATCTCTTGCCCATGCACGCGTAAAATCAGCCATCTCTTTATGACGCTTCCAAACATTTTCCATTCCCTCTTTCACAAGCTTGCTGCATTGATAGTGCAATCCCATAATCTGAGGAATAGCCGGCGTCGTCGGAGTCTGATTTTTCTCGGCACTTTTGGCAAAACTCTGGAAATCGAAATAATAACCTCGACCCGGCACCGTTTTGCTCTTTTCGAGAGCCCGTTTGCTAACCACCGCAACCGCAAGACCCGGAGGAAGCGCAAAAGCTTTCTGAACCGATGCCAAAGCCACATCCCAGCCGAGCTTGTCGAAATGAATCGGCATACCGACCATAGCGCTTACCGCATCAACTAAAACAAGAACATCGGGATATTTTTTCTTCATCATTTCGCTGACTTCGTAAAGAGGATTGGCCAGACCTGTGCTTGTTTCGCTGTAAACTAATGTAATTGCTGAAAACTTGCCTGACGCCAGTTTCTTATCAATCATTTCGGCGGTAACGGCTTGTCCCCAGTCAACCTTAAGCTCTTCGACTTTTCTGCCGCAGCTTTTGGCTACATCAGCCCATTTGTCACTGAACGCGCCGCACATCGTACAAAGAACCGTCTCGTCAAAACCGACGCAGTTTCGTATCGCGGCTTCCCATATACCCGAAGCCGAACTGGTACTTAAAAACACATGCTGCTCGGTAAAAAGTATCTTTTTGAGCATATCGACAGTTTCACCGTGAAGCTGTGCGTACTCTTTGCCTCGATGTCCAAGCGTCGGCCTTGCCAATTGCTGTAGAACATCATCGTTTACCTTGACTGGTCCGGGAATAAACAGTCGCGGAGGGTTTTTCCAATCTACCATATTAGTTTAACTCCAAAAAACGTTATATCTTGTCAATTACTAAACCAGAATACACTTTAGGATAAAAATACGTTGATTTTTGCGGCATTTTTTCGCCGGCATCAGCTACATCCTGAATCTGTTTTATCTTGGGCGGATTCATAAAGAAAACCGCCTGTTTTTGGCCGCCGTCAACCAGTTTTACAAGCTCTTTTACTGAATTACCGCTGTCTTTAACATATTCGATATGGTTTCCCTGAGCGACCTTCTGCTCGTCAATCCCGAGAATTTCTTCGAAAATCAGCTTCGAAAGAACAGCAACATCGAGCTTGCGCCAAGCAGAACTCATCTTAGCTGCCAATTTTTTCATTATGTTCTGCTCCCGCAAGATTACGGTATAAAAAGCATTTTTCCCGCCGTAAAGACCGAACGCGTTTTCGTCACAGGAATAAGCGGCTCTCATTTTGGCAAGCATTTTATGCTTTGCTTTTTTTGCGGATTCTTCGGAATCGAACGGATATTTTTCAATTACGAAATACTCTTCAAGCTGCTTCAAAAAAACTTCTAAGTCGAACTTTTCAAGATTATTTATAACCCGATGAGTCGCCAGAACAACCAAGCCCTCATGAACCGTATTCGTAAACGCCGTCACCTGATAGCAAGCTTGAGGATTATCGCTTTGCTTGGCATAAATCAGGCCGGTTTCATACCGATGATGACCGTCGGCAATGATGCAGGATTTATTCTTCATCATTTCAACAATAGCATTTATATCTTCCTGACGATTTACAGCATAGAGTCGGTGCCTGACATGATATTCGTCGGTAGTATCGATAAGAGCTTTAGAGTGCATAATTTCTTCGATGATTTTTTCGGCTGCCTGTCTGCGGTCTTCATAAAGCATGAAAACAAGTCCGAACCTCGCTTTAGTCGTCCTTAAAAGTTCGAGGCGGTCCTGTTTTGGGCCGAGCAGCGTCTGTTCGTGAGGTCTGACGACACTGCCGAATTCTTCAAGTTTCATCTGTGCGACAAAACTCAATCTTTTAAACCACGCACCGGCAAGTTCAAAATCCTGAACATAGGCATAGATAGAGGGCTTAGCATCCTGCTTTAAGGCGCCTTCATTTATCCATGAATTCAAATAATCGGCTGCTCTGGTATAGGTATTGCTCTGCGGGCTGTCCGCAGGTTCGGTTTTGCCTTTGATGATTCGTACGATATTGTACTTATTCTTGCGGTAAAGCTCCTGCTGCTGCTCGGAATTGATTACATCATAAGGCGGGGCAATACAATCTTCGCTGCGGCCCACTACATCCGCGTCAAACCTGTACGCCTTAAATGGCCTGATTTCCATTCTTTCTCCAAATAGCGTGGTTAAAACAACCTGCTCCTTCAGTTACAAAACAAAAATAATATAATAACAAACTTCGCCTGTCAAATAGCTTCTGCAAGAGTTATTTTGCAAAAAAATGCTAAATTTCAGGCTTGAGAACGGCCTTTTTTCGCGGCGAGATATTCGTTAATCGCCGCGGCGGCGATTCGACCCTGCCCCATAGCCAAAATCACCGTAGCCGCACCTAATACAATATCGCCCCCTGCATAAACCCCCTGCATCGAAGTTTTGCAGTTTTCATCGACTACGATATTTCCCCATTTATTGAACTCAAGAGCCGGTGTAGTCTGGCGGATTAAAGGATTAGCCTGATTTCCGATAGCGATAATAACCGTATCAACTTCGATTTGAAATTCCGAGTCCGGTATCGGAACAGGTCTTGCCCTGCCCGAAGCATCAGGCTCGCCAAGCTTATATTTAAGACACTCGATAGCCGTAACACGGCTGTCCGCATCGCCGATGATTCGCTTGGGATTTTGCAAAGTATGAAACTCTACGCCTTCTTCTTTTGCGTGATGAACTTCTTCGATTCTCGCGGGCATTTCTTTTTCGCTTCTGCGGTAGATTAGATAAACTTTTTCGGCTCCGAGCCTAACCGCGGTTCTTGCCGAATCCATCGCAACATTGCCCCCGCCGATTACCGCGACTTTTTTAGACCGTGCTATCGGGGTATCTGCGCCTTTTCCGAAATCATAGGCTTTCATAAGATTCGCCCGCGTCAGATATTCGTTTGCGCTGTAAACACCAACCAAAGATTCCCCTTCGATGCCCATAAAACTCGGCAGCCCTGCGCCGACTCCGATATAAACCGCGTCAAAACCGTCTTGCTGCATAAGCTGCTCGATTGTTCTGGTTCTGCCGACGATAAAATTACAAACAATCTTGACTCCCATTTTTACCAGAACATCAATTTCCTTCTGCGCAATGGATTTCGGCAGCCTAAATTCGGGAATACCGTAAACCATCACTCCGCCGGGCTTATGAAAAGCTTCGAAAATCGTAACATCATGCCCCGCACGTCTTGTATCCGCCGCTGCTACGATACCACCCGGCCCCGAACCGATAATAGCTACTTTCATACCGGTATCGGGCTCTATATGAGGAATGCTTTGATTTTCAGAATCATAGTCAGCAACAAATCTTTCGAGTCTGCCGATAGATACCGCTTTGGTCGGGTCTTTAAATTTTATCCCGACCGTGCATTTCTCCTGACACTGAACTTCCTGAGGACAAACACGCCCGCAGACAGCCGGCAGCAGAGAATTTTCTTTGATTATCTCAATAGACTTTTTGTAATCACCGTCGGCAATGGCCATGATGAAATCTTTAATTTTGATTCTTACCGGACAGCCCTGAACACACGGAGCATTTTTGCATTGCAGGCATCGCATAGCTTCGAGTTTCGCCTCGGTTTCGGTATAACCAAGCGCAACTTCGTTTACATTACTGCGCCTTTCAACCGCGTCCTGCGAAGGCATCGGCTGTGCAGGTATATTAAATCTGTCAGACGGTTTTAACCCTTCTGATGATTCTTTTTGTTTTAGTTTTTTCAGTAAATCATCACCGCTGCAATCGTTCATTACTAGCCCTCATTCTTTTCTGTCCAGACCGATTCTGCATCTGTGTTCTTTGTATTTATCATGAGCTTCATGCTCGTGATGTTTATAAGCATCGAGTCTTTTGAGCATCAAATCGAAATTCACCTGATGACCGTCGAACTCCGGCCCGTCGACGCAAACAAATTTAGGTTTTCCGCCCACTTCTACCCGACAGCCGCCGCACATACCGGTTCCGTCAATCATAATAGTATTAAGCGAGACTTGCGTGGGAATATCGAATTTTTTTGTTACCCCGCAGCAGAACTTCATCATAATTGCCGGCCCGATGATAAATGCATTGTTCGGTTTGGGGCTGCGGCGACAGATTTCCTCCAGAGGCACCGTCACCAAAGCTTTGCGTCCGTATGAACCGTCGTCGGTAGTAACTATAAGCTCATCGCTGATTCGGCTGAATTCGTTTTCCAGTATCAAAAGCTCTTTATTTCTGGCTCCGATTATGGAAATAACTTTATTTCCTGCATCTTTTAACGCACGCGCAATCGGCAGTAAAGGAGCATTACCTATACCGCCTCCGACACAGATGACCGTACCGAAATTTTCTATATGTGTCGGCGTCCCCAAAGGGCCGGCGATGTTATCTATATAATCTCCGACTTTCAAATCACTCATTTCCGAAGTGGTTTTGCCGACTCTCTGCCAGATTAACGTTATTGTCCCTTTATCCGCATCGGCATCGGCGATTGTAAGAGGTATCCGCTCGCTGTAATCGCTGCGAATGGACAAAATTACAAATTGACCGGGTTTTCTGGCTTGAGCAATTAATTTCGCTTCAAAAACCGCAGTAAACACGTTCTCCGAAAGCTGCTGTTTGTATATAATCTTATGTGCCACAATAGTATCGCCCTTCTGTTCTAAAATCGAGGGATTGCCTAAGAGAATCCATCTAAAAACAACGAACCGACAGAACCTCTATTTACAAAAAAATGCGGCCCAAGAGAAGTAAAAAATTTTACGCTATATAAGCTCGTCAATAGCTGTTGTAATGGTCTTTTTGCTGGTCAAACCAACCCATTTTTTTTCGACTTGGCCGTCTTTGAAAAGAATTAATGTGGGAATAGCGCTTATACCGAACTCCATTGCGCTGTCGCGGCCGTTATCGGTGTTAAGTTTACAGATCTTGGCCTTGCCGACATATTCATCGGCAACTTCTTCGATAATAGGAGCCATCATTTTGCATGGCCCGCACCATGATGCCCAAAAATCGACCAGAACAGGAACATCAGAGTTGTTTACCGTATTATCAAATGTCTCATCCGTAAGCTCAATTACATTAGCCGACATTAGTGGCCCCTTTCATACTTCGAATTTGCATTACAAGCATTTTATTTTTATGCTATGAAGTTGTCAATCAGTATTTGTTTGATTATCTGAAACTATTGCAGATTCGTCTGCCGCGCGGCTGTCAGCCTTAGAGGGCAGCTGCTGAATAGGTATCGGTGTTTGGGTCGATACTTCTACTTCCTCGGAAACATCGGCGGTTTCTTTGGTGCTTATTTCTACTATCGGAATCGGCGGCTCAGACGGTTTTTCTTCTTTTTGGGTTTCTTCAGCAGTTTCACTGCTTGCAGCCAGAATCGCTTTTCTGACAGCCTGTTCGGCCGGTTCATCCGTCAAAGCATTAATATAAATGGCATCGCCGCCTTCCTGCTGCTCTGCCGCGATAAGCCTGTCTCTAACCAACTCAAGAAGCGCCAAAAACAATCCTATCATAACCAAACGATTCGGACGAGCTTCGAATATCCGCTCGAACGGCATAGCTCCTTCGGTCTGCAAACGGTGCAAAATCTCGATTTGGTACAAGTCTATCGGCGTATCGTCAGGGATATGGCTAAGGTCGAATTTTCCGCCGGTCGACTGAAGAATCGTATCGAACGCCTCGAGCAAATCCCAAATGCTCACTTGGTCAAGGTCAATTTCAGGCTCAGAATCGTCCTTTAAACTTTGTATAATTACCGAAGGCCTTGCAAGCCTTTCGCTTTGCTGCTGAGCCGCAGCATCGAGCAGATTCGCAGCGTCTTTAAACTTTTTATATTCCAGAAGCTGACGAACCAGCTCGGCACGAGGGTCATTTATATCATCGCTCTCTATCGCCTCGGGCTCGGCTTTCGGCAGAAGCATAGCAGATTTTATCTGCATTAAAGTCGCCGCCATCACAAGAAAATCACCCGCCAAATCAATATCGAGATTTTTGAGCATCTCGATATACCGAATATACTGCTCGGTGATTTTAGAAATCGGGATATCATAGATATCCACTTCTTCTTTGCGCACCAAATAAAGCAGCAAATCAAGCGGGCCTGCGAAAACTTCAATATCTACACGATAAGAACTCAATTATTGCTCCTGACTTTCGTCTGGTTCTTCTATTTCACTTATTTCGTTCTGTTCTTCTAATATTTTTTTTGCTTCTTCAGCTTGGCTTTGCATAACCAGCAGCTTAGGTTTAAGAGCAGGCAGCATACCGCCGTAAACATTCGAGGCATTCTGTCCGACTACAATAACCTTTATTCCGAAATCCTCAAGCACCTGCTTGGCCATCTCAGCTTGTATATAATCATCATACTCGGCGATTACTACTAATTTATCATCCATTTCAACCTCGCAGCCCGACAGCTTTTCGAACCTGTTCCATCGTATTAACAGCCACCGCCCGCGCCCTGTCAGCCCCCTTTTTGAGCATTTGGTGGACATAATCGATATTGCCTTCGAGTTCAGCACGTTTGGCTCTATAAGGTTGAAAATACTCTATTATAAGCTCGGCAAGCCGTTTCTTCGCCTCGCCATAGCCCATTCCGCCGCTGCGATACCTATATTCCCACTGCTTTATCTCATCCTCACCGGCTACGAGCTTCAATAACGCAAAAACATTACATTTCTCGGGATTTTTCGGCTCTTCGACCGGCGTAGAATCGGTAACAATACGCATTATCTTCTTTTTCAGCGTCTTTTCCGGCTCGAATATCTCGAGGGTATTATCATAACTTTTGCTCATCTTCCGCCCGTCAATCCCCGGAACAACCGCTACCGATTCGATTATATAATCTTCGGGAATCGTCAAAATTTTACCGTAAGCATTGTTAAAATAATCAGCTATATCGCGGGTAACCTCGATATGTTGTTTCTGGTCTTGCCCCACCGGAACAAGATTGCTGTGAAAAATCAATATATCCGCAGCCTGTAAAACCGGATAAGCAAACAATCCGTGATTAGAACTGAGACCTTGGGCAACTTTGTCCTTATAACTGGTGCATCGCTGAAGCAAACCCATCGGCGTTATGCAGGACAAAATCCACGCAAGCTCGGTAACTTCGGGAACGTCCGACTGCTTCCAGAATACCGTCTTTTCGGTATCAAGACCCAAAGCTATATAATCCATCGCCACATCAAGAGTATATTTAGCCACGTTTTCAGGTGACGGATTGCTCGTAAGACAGTGATAATCGGCTATGAAGTAAAATCCATCGTGAACCGCCTGAAGCTGCAAATGCTGCCTCATCGCGCCGAAATAATTGCCTATATGAAGCCGTCCCGAAGGCTGAATACCTGATAAAACACGCACCTTGGTCTCCTGAAAAAACGTTTTTAGACACGGATTAACACGGATAATTCACAAACGTTCTTAAAGCCTGAAGATACATAGATTAACGACAGATGTCAAGGTTTTTAGCCCTTAAACGCCGACCCTCCGCCCCGACGAGGCCGGGTCATTGCGAGCACAGCGAAGCAATCTCGTTTTTTATTAGAATCTAAACCATAAACGCCAACCGCTATTCTTGAGTTACAGATTAGCGCGGTTTTTTTGCCATACTGAATCCCGATTTATCGGGATGAAGTATCTAACCACCTATGAACACGAATAAACTCTAATTTATATTAACCGCTGATTACGCAGACCTGTCCTGCCTGCCCATCGAAAGGTTTTATCGGGGGAGTTTATCGAAGGATGAAATTTCAAATTGTTGGAAAATACAGAATTGCTTACTGCGGTTCGGACTTATTCTACTACTTCGTCCCGACAAATCGGGCCTGCGTAAAACTATACGTGCCTCATCGCGGCCTCGGTTTCAACAAAATTTGGTGCGTGGACGGCTTCGGCACGAATTTGCTGTTTTTTTACTTAAACTCAAAACTAAAAACTTGTCCGCCTGTGGCGGATTCTGTGGCCAAGAATATTCTCCGCGAAATCCGCGTCTAACATTAGTCGTTAGTCTTTGGTTGTTAGTGAATAGTTCTAAATCCGTGAAAATCCGCGCCAATCCGCGGTTGCTTTTAATTATTCAGTTAGTTAGAAATATTTGCTTTGATGCCTGCATAGCGGGTCAGCCAAAGGCGGCTAACCGGCGCGAGAAATTCTCTCTGAAAGAGTGTAGATTCTTGCTTTGAAGCACGTTCCTTTAGGAACAGCGACCGGAGTCTCTAAACGAGTTAGCTTACAAAGGGTTCTTGGCTTTGAGGCCTGCATAGCAGGTCAGCCTAAGGCGGCTAACCGGCGCGAGAAATTCATTTATCGGGAGGTTAACGCCTTGGGATGATAGGTGTCGAAGACACTGCATCAAAGCCTCTGTGAACTCTGTGCTCTCTGTGGCTAAAAATAATTCTCCGCGGCGAGACTATACAAACTCGACATTCAGCATATGCGTTGAGCAGGAAATACACGGGTCGTACGAGCGCACCAGCATTTCCATTTTTAATCGCACCGCATCTTCGCCTTCATTGATAATCTCGGGCACAAGTTTCTCGAAGTCCTTCTGAATATTTGCGTGGTTCTGGCCGGTAGGAATACAGATATCAGCACCGACGCATTTGCCCTTGCTGTCGAACTCGTATTCGTGGAACAAAATCCCGCGAGGAGCTTCGACACAGCCGGAAGCTTTGCCGGCCTTGGGTTTGCTGAAAGCTTTCTCCTGCTTCAGGCCTTTTGTAAGAAGTTTATCAATCATCCCAATGCTCGTATCGACAACGTGCACGCATTCGACAAGCTGTGCGATTGTATTCATATAAGGATTGCAGCAGCCTTTCTTAAGGTCGAATTTTTTCGCTATGCCCTTGGCCGAATCTGTCAGCAATTCATAATTGTTATTGAATCGCGCCAATGCTCCGACCGCGTACGCATCACGATGCCATTTCGTCCACTTGGCTGTCGATTGAGAGTTTACAAACTCGTTAGTTACTGTTTTCCAATCATTGATAGGGACAATATCTTTACCGTTATCTGTCGAGGTAATTCCGCCGTGATAGAATGTATATGTGGGCGGGTTATCCTGTTTCAGCGAAACGTATTCGGTCTCTCTGGTGAAATTCGGAATATTACCGGCTACGCTAAGTACTACCTCAGCGATAGCTGCGAGGTCTTTAATTGTCCCCTTTAAAGTTTCCTGAAGTTCGCGGAACTGTTTTTCGGTTGGTATCTTCGTCAGCCCGCCCGGTACGAGTGTAACCGGATGAGTTGTTCTGCCTGCGATAAGGTCGGACCAATTATTGGCGACTCTGTGCGCTCGGACGATTGTCAGAACGGCATCCTTAGCTTTGGCTACGAGCGGAACCACCGACGTAGCGCCGAAAAAGTCCGGAACAGCCAAATATCCTATATGAAGAGTATGGCTTTGAAGCTGCTCTGAATAATGCATCAGTATTCGAATTGCGTCGCTTTGTTCGGATACTTCTATTCCCATCGCGTTTTCGACCGCTTTAGTCGCAGCCAGCGAGTGCGTAATCGAACATATTCCGCATATTCTGCTGACTACCAACTGAATATCCTCGTAGCTGAGTCCGCGAACCATTCCCTCGAAAAATCTCGGAGCTTCGGGAACCTGCCACTCGATTTTTTCTATCTTGCCGTTACTGGCGTTGACGACGATATTACCGTGACCTTCGACGCGCGTTACATGCTTTACATTGATATTAAGGTTATTACTCATTGGTAGGTGCATACCCCGTTCCAAAAAGAATCATTTTTCCTTTAAGCTTTTCAATGCTTAAACCGTATTTTTCAATAACATCTTTAGCCGCGTTAACGTTAGGATTGTCGATATATCCTCGACATCCGAAACATCTGAAACCCGACGACGGACATCTCGCTCCGCAGCCTGCTCTTATAATCGGCCCAAGACAAACCTGTCCGTAATCCCACAAACAGGGGTTGCCTTTGGCTTTGCATTCGACGCAAACCGGCCACTCCGGAATCTCGGGTTTTTTGCCCATCAGAAGTGAGCGGACTATATAGGTAAACTCTTTGCGGTCTATAGGACAGCCGTGAACCTTATAATCGACATCTACCACTTCATCGACCGCTTTGGTCATAGCCGTATCAAGATGAGCCATAGAAGCATCTTTACCGTAAACATACTGCTTTATCTCATCAAGCTGAAAACCGTTCTTTAATTTATTTACTCCGCCTATGGTCGCGCAAGCGCCCAGTGCGATTAAAACTTTAGCTCTACTGCGGATAACCTCGAGCCTTTTTTCATCTTCGGGACGTGTTATAGAACCTTCTATAATAGCTATATCATATTCGTGGCTTTGGTCGCTGATAGCCTCTCGCCATTCAACAACATCAACCGCCCCGACAAGGTCAAGGATTTCCTCTTCAAGATTAACAATCTGAAGCTGACAGCCTTCGCAGCATGCAAAATCGAATATCGCTACTCTTGGTTTACTCATTTTATATCGCCTCCGGAGCAACCTTCAAATCGCTGTATCTAAACACAGGCCCGTCGATACACGCATAAAAACCATTAATCTGACAATGCCCGCACTTGCCCACCCCGCATTTCATTTTTCTTTCTAGGTTTAAGTAAATATTTTCATGCGGGACTTCTTCTTCCTGAAGCGCCATTAGAACGAATTTGTACATAATCGGCGGGCCGCAGATTAAAATTTGGGAAGATTTGAGTTCTGATTCGATTTTGGGTATCAATGTTGTTACCACTCCGACGTTTCCGTTCCAGCAGTCGTGCATTTCGTCGATAGTTTCAAGGAATTTAATGTCTTTGCGGGCAGCCCATTGTTCGATTTCGGCATGGAAAAATCTCTGCGGAAAACACTTTGTTCCGAGCAGTATAGTAACTTCGCCGTAATCGCTTCGGTTATCCAGAACATAATTAATAAAAGACCGCTGCGGGACTAATCCGATTCCTCCGCAGATGAAGACAAGATTCCGGCCTTTCGCTTCTTCGACGGGATATGTTCCCTTGCCTAAAGGCCCGCGGATACCTATCTTGTCGCCGGCACGCAGGTTGTGAATTGCTTTTGTAACATTTCCGATTCTTCTGACTACAAGCTCGATACCGTCCTTTTGAGTGGGTGAAGAGGAAATTGTAATCGGTGCTTCGCCTACTCCGGCTATGGACACTTCTACGAAATGTCCGGGTATAAAATCAAACTGGCCGTCGTCCATCGTAAACCGAACATACAGTTCGGTATCGTTCATCAGTTTGACTTTCTGAATTGTCGCAAGCTGCGGAAGATAAATGTCTTTTTCTGTCGAACAGCACTGACACATTTTTTAAGGCTCCTTATTCGTCAGTGATAATATAATTAATTATTGTATTCCAAGGTCATCAACTAATTTATTGTAAACAGCAACGGGATTGGCTATGTCGGGAAGACAGGCACCGACGCATCTGCCGCATCCGACGCAGGCAATCTCGCCGTCGATTTTACCCGGTACATACTTACCTTTTCTATAAAGTCTGTGCCTGAAACGGTCGGAACGGTTTTTTCTGAATTCATGGTCCGGGGCAACTTTTGTAAAGCCATCCAGCAGACAGCCGTCCCAAGCTCTTTGGCGTTTTCCTGTTTTAAGGTCCCAGCTTACATCATCCTGAACATTGAAGCAGTAGCAAGTCGGGCAAACCTGATTGCAGGAACCGCAGGAAAAACAGGTTTTGGCTTTTTCTTCCCATATCGGGTGATTATAAGCTCTATCAAGCAGTCTGGGCAGATATGAAGGGCTGCATTTAAGCTGCTGTTTATTAAGAGACTTGGCGTTTCTATTTTGTACTTCCTGACGTTTGTCCATGTCCTGCTGTGATGGCTCGGAGGTTTTAGCTTTAGCTAAAATAGCCAAACCTTTTTCGGTTGCCGCTTGGGCGATATAAGAATCTCCGATATCGGTGAGCAGTATATCAAAGCCGCTTTTTACGATAGCGGTTCCCATTGACGAGGCAAAGACATCTTCGGAAGCTTTGGCTACGTCGCAGGCAATGATTGTCGCGCTGCATCTTCGCTTGAAATAGTGATTATCACAATGGTCCTGAGCGAAAATCTTATCCATCTGATTGATGGCTATCATATCATAGGGATGAACGCCGATTAATATGAATGGCTTATCGTTATATTGCGACTTATAACCGCCGCCAACTTCGAATGTCATAAGCGTTTCGACCGGCGGCTGAAAGTATTTCTTCGGCGGAGTAAGGGTAACATCATAATCCAGCCTTAAATCTTCCGCAGACGCCAGAGGGGAAAAATCGAATCTGTCTCCCTTAGCTTGTACTCCGATAACTCGTTCGGAGGCAATGAGTTTATCTATTAAATTGGCTAAGTCTGTTTTGGTTATTTTTTTTATGCTCATCTTTGCAAAATCCTGTCAAAAAGCGATATTCGACCGCCTGCATCATACTGCGATAGACTTCGTGAATGAGTTCACAGATATAAAGCTACGTATTATACGAACGGGTTTTTGTTTTGGCAATAGAAAAGCTGTTCTTTATTTGGCATTTACTGTTATTATTTTGCTGGAAGGTTAACCCGATATTGTACCTGCCGGTAATATTAACTGCTAAATTATTATTCCGAGCTGAGAAAAGTAGTTCTCGATACTGGATACTTGATGCTTGATACTTGATGCTGGACTTGTCCGCCGAAGGCGGATGAGAGGAGATAAATAAATCCTAAATACTAAGTTCTGCCTTTGGCATGGCCAAGCCATAAACCCTAAACCCGTCCTTTGTCCAGAGAATGGGACTACGGAGGGCAGGCAAATTCTAATTACTAAAAAGACAAGGTTCAAAAGTTTAGACGCGGATTTTAGTTGGTAAATGGTTAGTGGTTAAAGGGTTAATTGGTTAAATATCGAATGCAGAACTCTCAATAACCAATGTAGAAGTAAGTAAAAAGTCAAAAGGCAATCCGCCGTCGTTGGGACTATGACGGACGAGAAAGTAAAAAATTCAGGGAAAAATAGCGGGCTTTTTCAATAGCCCCAATGTCCCCTATAAAAGTTTGAAAAGTTTGAAGTACACCGCAAAAAAAGGTCGTTAACAATTTCCTCTCTCTGTATATCATCTAATTCATCCCTCGAAGTACACCGCAAAAAAAGGTCGTTAACAATCAAATTTCTACTATGGTAGATATAGGAGTTCCTCGAAGTACACCGCAAAAAAAGGTCGTTAACAATGGATGTTTTATAAGTCTATTGATAAAAGCATCTTATACGATTTTCTGTGTAAAAAATTTGCGTGTTTTGGTGAGCGAACACAATGGGAAACGTAAATTTCCGCTTATTTGTGCCTTCTCATTTACAGGCCAAAAGGCCCCTTAAGGCCGTTCGAGTCGGCCTACACTGCCGCGTACGCAATTGCCCTTGGGCTATCGTAACGTTTCTCGGCAGTCGTATATTCTATTTATATTTCAAAGAACATTTGTTAAATCTATTCATTTAACACTCTTTGTATTCTAATCCTTGTTCTTGGCATTGCAAGCGAATTTTGTCTTCTATGTCTAATGTGGCAATATTTCTTGCCGCATTATAATCAGCGCTATCTTTATAATTGCATTCCGGACATTCAAACATCGTCGACTTGCCGTTTTTCTTGTTGGCATTGCGGTACTCGAAATTAAAATCCTCTCGAATAAATCCGCAATTACTGCAGCGCCTTGAAGTATAAAAAGGATTTATTTTTTTTACTTCTATCCCATTTTCTTGGGCTTTGTATTTTATATAATTTTGCAATTGATTGTACCGCCAGTTTTGACCTATGAAAGTGCCGCTTAATTCATTTGCGAGTCCGCTAAGGTTTTCAATTTGTATCACTCCGGCACCATGATCCTTGGCAAATTTAACCACGCAATGTGAAAGCTGATGGTTTAAAGTAGTATAGGCGTTGTCAATTTTACCTTCAAGCTTTTCTATGGGCGCTAAAATATGTTTTCTGCCATGCCCTGTTCTTGATACCGGAGCCGATAAGTCTTGTGAACCTGAATTTTGAATTGAACGCCTTCTCGCAATTGTTTGTTTTCTCAATGATTTTATACGTTCACCGAGAGCCTTTAATTTTTTATACCCAATTCGAGCATGCCCGTTATTAATTGCGGCATATAATGGAACCGACCACCCTGTATCAATTCCAACTGCAATATCTTTATGAAGCTTTGTTTCAGATTTAGGAAAATCGTAGCAAACGTGCAGATACCATTTACCTTTTTTTTCTTTTACTTCAAAAAAACGATGCCTCCATCCTCCAAGAGAATTTGTCTCATTTGATACAAGCCTTTCGAGTACAGATCTTTCTCCTCCGCTGATTTTTGCGGTAGACAATAAAACCCTTGGGTATGGTTTCTGACAAATTCTTAAATTTACCTCATATTCTCCGGAATCTGTTTTCTCTATTAAGCAAGGCTGGTTATCGCTGCAATTTATAGGCATAGCTAAATCTCTTTTAAAAAGAGGCAATGCGCTCTTGCCTGTAAGCACTTCTCTCCATTTAGATTTGCTTTTTATCGCGCTTAATTTCATTTTCTCAAAAGCACCGCAGATATATCCGGAAACTGCACCATCTCTTGAATATTTCGACAAATCTTCTTCGGTGGCTTGCTTTTCCTCTAAAAGCATCTTTCGCAAAGTTCTATTTAGAATTTTTACTTTATGATTTTCGCTTTTATCTTCCTTTAAATCTTTATGGTCCATTCTGCATTGACGATGAAATCTCATATAATTTTCACATACTGCCATATTTGCTAAACGCCAATATCTATAACGGGCATCCCATATCATTTTGCGGAATTCTGGCCAAAGCATATTTACAGGTTTGATAATTTGAAATTTTGCGACCTTTTGCAAACGTGGATTTTCTTCAGGCATAAATAGCTCTCCGATTTCTATTGTCATATAGAGAGAATCTTAAAAAATCTGCTTTTTAAAAACTTTATTATCCTCCCGAAACCGGTGAAAAGCAAGGAAAAAATAGATTCTGAGCCGGAGAAAATAATAGTCTAAAACACGGGCTAAAAGCCCGTGCCACGAAGCAATCACTGACAGCAAGTCCGTGCCATATTGGAATCACGGCGAAGGTGGCCTTGCCACGAAACAACCGCAGGCAGAATATCGGGAAAATTAAAAAAACTCTGCGCGATTCGCGTTCTCTGCGGTAAAATAATATTTATGGTTAAAGGTTCGGCGGTATTTGGTCTTGGCAATATTTTAATGTCCGATGAGGGCATCGGATGCCGTATTGTAGAACGGCTTTTAGGGCAAAAAGATTCGGCGGGCTTTGCGGATTTTATAGAAATCGGCACTAAGGGTATGTCCCTTTTTCATCTGCTGGGTGATTATAAAAAAGCTGTTATCGTGGATTGTGCCTTGATGGATACAGAACCGGGAACTATCAAGCGATTTACTCCTGATGATGTTAACAGCGTCAAAAAACTGGCTCATTATTCTCTGCACGAAGCCGACGTTTTGGGTATTATCGAGATGTCTCGCAAGCTCGGTCAAAGTCCCCAAGAAATTGTAATTTTCGGGATAGAACCGCAAATAGTCGAACCGGGGCAGCGGCTTAGTTCGACTTTGTCGCAGCATTTAGACAGCTACACCCAAACTATCCTTGACGAAATTCGGGGATAATCAGGCACGGCCTATCGATTTGAGATATTTCTTTGATTTCTTCAGGCCCATTCTCGAAGCTTTTTTCTTTACCGCATCGAGCTTTCTGCCGAGTTTTTTGGCAATCTTGGCAGTAGCATTGTCGGGGAAGAGCTTCTTTAGGAGATTAATGTGCTGTTTGCTCCATAGGCCTTTGGCTCTGGTTCTTTTTACCGTTTTTGTTTTCTTAGCCATAATCGCCTCCTTGTCCAAAGCTTATTGACTAATTTGTCCCTCTAATTCCAAATTACGTGCTTATATATTTATAATTTATGTTTACTTTATACGGCTGTCAAGTGATTTTGTGCGTATATAAATACAATAAGTCACCCTTTAAAAAACGGCAGAATTCTTTACAAAGACATCGGGGCGGTTATACTAATTCTCAGCTATGAACCAAAACGATGAAAAAACCGTTGGTATTGTCAAAACCCAGATTATTCGGGTGGTAGAGCAGGACCGCCCTATCGTGCTGTCTTGCGGTAAGTCCTTGGGGCCAATAGACGTAGCTTACGAGACTTACGGAGAGCTGAACCGGGACGGCGATAACGCGGTATTGATTTGTCACGCACTTAGCGGAAGTGCCCATGTCGCGGGCAAAAACAGCCCTGATGACAAAAAATCGGGCTGGTGGGATAATATGGTCGGGCCGGGTAAGAGCATCGATACCAATAAATATTTTGTGATTTGTTCGAATTTTTTAGGCGGCTGTTCGGGGACTACCGGGCCGTCTTCGATTAACCCAAAGACGGGCAAGCCTTACGGTTTTGAGTTTCCTTTGATAACCATTGCCGATATGGTTAAGGTTCAGAAGCTGCTTTTAGATAAGCTGGGAATAAAACAACTTTTGGCTGTGATAGGCGGCTCTATCGGCGGGATGCAGGTGCTTCAATGGGCGATAGATTATCCTGATTTTGTTCGAGCGGCAGTACCGATTGCTACGACAAGCCATCTAAGCGCTCAGTCAATCGCGTTCGATGCGGTCGGGCGAAACGCAATATTGGCAGATTCTAATTTTAAAGAGGGGCAGTATCATCAACAGGGCCAGCCCGCACGAGGTCTGGGTATTGCGAGGATGATAGGACATATTACGTATTTGTCCGAGGAGAGTATGCGTTCGAAATTCGGCAGGAAATTGCGTACAGCCGAAGATTATAAATACGATTTTAACTCTGAATTTGCGGTTGAAACGTATCTGGATTATCAGGGTCAGAGTTTTGTCGAGAGGTTCGACGCTAACAGCTATCTTTACATCACAAAGGCATCGGACTATTTCGATATTGCCAGACAGTACGGCTCATTAGAAAAAGCCTTCGAAAATACGAAAAGCAGATTTATGGTTATAAGCTTGTCGAGTGACTGGCTTTTTACTCCCGAACAGTCGCGGGCGATAGTCGAGGCTTTGGCGGCGAACCGCAAAGATGTCAGCTATTGCAATCTGACTTCGCCTTACGGGCATGACGCGTTTTTATTAGAAACCGAGACTCTGGGGCAATTTATCTGCTGCTTTTTAAAAGCGACGCAAGACCCCAAAGGCTGCAAGCCTTGCTCCTGCAGCGCGCGGCGCGGGTTTAATTTAAAATCGAGCGCAAACTCGCACCGCACAAGAGTGGATTATGAGCTGATAGAATCGCTGATTGCACCGAACAGCACCGTTCTCGATGTGGGCTGCGGAAACGGCGAACTTTTATCTCAGCTTATACGGGATAAAAATATAAAAGGTGACGGTATCGAACTTAATCAGGACTATGTGCTGGATTGCGTCTGTCAGGCGATTCCGATTGTTCAGCAGGATGTAGAACAAGGATTGCACTACTATGCTGATAAAAGTTTCGATTATGTGATACTTTCTCAAACGCTTCAGACGATTAAAAATCCTCAGAAAGCTATTAACGAATTGCTTCGTGTCGGCAAAAAATTGATTGTGAGTTTTCCGAATTTCGCGCACTGGCGATGCCGGCTTCAGCTTTTATTAGGCAAAGCTCCGGTTACAAGGGAATTGCCGTTCGGCTGGCATGATTCGCCGAACATTCACTTTTTGTCGCTGAAAGATTTCGAGAATTTCTGCGATAAATTGGGCGTGGCAATAGAAAAGAGAATCCCGTTGATAGAATACCGCCTTAGCCCTGTGCGGTTTGCTCCGAATTTCTTCGCGGAGCAGGCTATTTATGTTACGAGCAAATCTTAGCCGTTTTTCTTATTTCTCCGCGGCTGCTACGCAATAGATATAAATCAGCGGTTCGTTTCCGGTGTTTTCTATATCGTGCAAAGTATGCGGAGGAATATAAGCAACTTTGCCTTTTCCAACCTGAGCAGGTTCGCATCCTTCTACAACCGCCCTGCCGCTGCCGCTTAGGAACACCAGCAATTCTTCGCGATGTTCTGTACTATGCTGCCCGCAGGTTTGTCCGGGAGCTAAATATACTCTTCCGGATTTCATTCCGCAGGTTTGCGGCTGGCCGGGTAAAAGCCTCTGATATTCGGGTTTATCGTTCAATTCTACAGTAAAAGATTTAGTACTCATTCGGAAAGGCCTTAAATAGAAGTTATAAAACTTTTCATCTTTTTAAGAAATTCTTCTGTTTTTGTCAATAAAAAGCTTGCTGTAGTAGCACGAATTTGTTATTTTTATGCGCAGCCGGAACGTGCCGGTGAAAATTGCAGCAACACTTTTTAAGGGGTAAAGGTTATGAAAAGAACCATTGTTATTACATTAACAGTATTGTTCAGCTATACATCAGCTGTATTAGCTACTCCTACAGTCGCTCAAGTAACTCATTGGGAGTTTCAGGAAACCGACGAATACGGAGAAGCAATATACGACGCCACTGATAAGGTTATAATAACGGGAATTATCCTCAATAATCCTGAAGAGATAGTCAATCCGACGCCGGGAGCGGGTTTTATGGGAGGCCAGTGGCAAATTTATATTCAGGGCGAGGGCAATGACCTCGGCGGTACGGCTGTTTATCTCGGGCAATATTACGCCAAAGTCGGGGGACAGAGCGGCAGCTATACCGATGAACAGCTTCTTTCGGAATTATCCAGAATAAATCACGACCCTAATACCGGATATGTTTTTACCGCCGGAGATAGAGTACGCGTAACAGGATGGTATAAATTTCATAGAGGAAAATTAAATGTCAATGAACAACACGAAACTCTTCCTATATATAATTTGGATGTTGTACTTCTGGAACCGGCGGCGGGACTGCCTGCACCGCAAGTCATTACGCTCGATATGGTAAAAGATTCCTCCGACCAATTTATCTTCGATTATACCAGAGCGACCGGCTGTGAAGTTTATCAGGCTCGATTGGTTAGGGTAAATGATGTTAATATTCTTAACCCTGAATTATGGGGCCCTGACGCGACGATTACCGTCGAAGACAGTACAGGCAGAACTTTTCCTGTAAGACTCGGAAGAGGTGATGGTTTTTCGAGATACGATTGTCCTGCAGGGTCGATTGATGTCATCGGTATTTTTGACCAAGAGCATCCTTCGTCTAATCCGCCATTTAACAGCGGTTACAGAATTTGGGTACCAAACTACGACGGGAACGGGCTGGTATTAACAAATCGAATTAATAAACGAGGAAATCTGCCGGGCGATATTAACAATGATTATACGGTTGACCTGTACGACTTTGCCGAGCTTGCTAATAATTGGCTTAAGTCAGCTCCGGGGCTTTAGAGTTTTAAAGATATTCAACGGATTATAAAGATAAATGATGATGAGACAAGGATTTACGACAATTGAGTTATTGGTTGTTATTTCAATTATAACGCTTTTGTTCGGAGTCCTTGTCCCATCTTTGTCCAGAATTAAAGAACAAGCAACTGTCACTGTGGTCGATAGCGAGCTTAGGCAGATAGGCTTGGCACTGGAAATGTATTATGAAAATAACCGCAAGTACCCTCCTACACAAGCCAACTGCAGCTCCGGCAGTATCAGTAAACATTTGTATCAGACGCCGGATGCGCTTGTTAAGGGTAATTATCTTCCAGCGGCATTGAAAACTGATGCGATGTCAACAACAATAGAAGACCGGTTCAATCGGGGACATGCATATAAATATCGAAGCGTTGGTGAAATAATTAAAGACAGGGACCGAATCGATAGATACATCAGCGCAAGACTATGGATACCCGATGGCTTTCCTGATAGAAGCAGTATCGAGCCGAATGAGGCACTCTGGAGACCTAACAGTCAGGAAGCCGCACAATTTATGAATAATAAAAGCTTGATGGCGACCAACTTGCCGGTAAGCTGGATTGTTTTCAGCTTAGGGCCTAAATTCAGCGAAGAATGGCTGTACGAAAAAATAGGTTTTGATAACAGGTACCCTGTTCCTAAAGAATTATGGTACACCCCGAGAGAACGCCGAGGTTTTATCGTAAGAATGAGACTGCAAAATGGCAGGCAAATAGGCTCATTTGAAAAAGATTTTTAAAATGATTAAGAAAATTTTAAAATACTCGATACTGATTTTGATTTGCTGGTTATTTTGCGGATGCAGACAGGCAGAGCGAACGGAAAATCAGCCTGAAATAGCCGTATCGAATAGTTATCTGCTTAGCGTAGTTAAAGATATACAGCCCGAACAGACGAATATCCTGTGTTTGAACCCGCCCGGAATGTGTCCGGGACATTTCGATATTTCGCCGGTTCAGGTCAATCAGCTCGGTAAATGCCGGTCTCTGTTGATTTTCGATTTTCAGCACCGGATTAACGATGCTTTGGTGAGATTCAAAGAACGAGGATTAAAAATCTATACCATAGAATGCCCCGCAGGTTTATGTCTGCCGCAGACATATCTTTCAATCGCCGCCGACGCAGCGGCAATACTTTCAAAAGATAACCCCAAAAAACAGTCAAAATATAACCAAAAACTGGAGGCTATAGAAAAAAGATTGAATAACCTCAGTCAGGAAATTCATTCCAAAATGGCGCAAGCCGAATTAATTAATGTCCCTGTAATAGCCTCCAAACATCAGGCGGTTTTCGCGCAGTGGCTTGGTCTGGATGTAGTCGCAACATTCGTCGGCAGCGATATAGAAACACCGTCCGGAATAAATCAATGTCTCGAAAAAGCTAAGGACAGAAATGTCCGTGTTGTTATAGCTAACAAACAGGAAGGAACAGAATTGGCGTCGGCTTTAGCTCAGCGGCTCAATGCCAAAATGGCGGTATTCAGCAACTTCCCATTGGCAAAATATGATTCGGGGGATTTGGATTGCTTCGATTATCTGCTGTACGATAATATTAATCAATTAATCGGGGCGGCTAAATAATGTCCGACAGTTATATAGAACTTTCCAACATTACTGTAAAACGTTCGGGTCGTATAATTCTTAACGTCGATAATTTCAAAGCTGCTTCATCGGGGGAGTTTATAAATCTTATCGGGACCAACGGAGCAGGTAAAACAACGCTGCTTTGTGTATGCTGCGGGCTTATAAAACCAAGCACCGGTACTGTTAAAATAAACGGTATTGATTTAGCCTCGCTCGGCTCATGGCAAAAGGTAGATATTAGAAAAGCAATCGGCTATGTTCCGCAAGCGGCTGAGTATAACGCAGAGCTGCCTTTTACCGTTCGTGAAGTCGCGGCTATGGGGCGAACGAGCGCAAAGCCGATGTGCGCAGCTCTTAATCGTGAAGATTATGAAATTATAGATTCGTGGCTTGAAACATTAGAGCTGACTAATCAGAAAAATCAGACCTTTAGAAGTCTTTCGGGAGGAGAAAGACAAAAAGTTCTTATCGCCAGAGCTATGGCCCAAAAACCTAAGGTGCTTATGCTCGATGAGCCCGGCGCAAATCTCGATTTTAAATGGAAACGCCGGATTCTCGATTGCATCGAGAAACTTCATCAAAGGACTGCTATTACGATTTTACTTATTTCGCATGATATCGATTTTCTGCCTCATAATGCTGACAGAACCGTTCTTATGCACGATGGACGAATACTGGCTGACGGCAAAGTAAAAGAAATTTTCGAGTCAGATGTTTTCCGGAAGGTTTACGGATGTAAATTCAAAGTTTCAGATTCAGGCGGCAGATATACGCCTGTTTTCTAAAAACAGCAAGGCGATTTATATATGGACCCGTTTTTTTATTTAGTGATATTAGCAGGCGCGATTGCCGGAGCCAGCACAGGACTTCTTGGCGTCTATATCGTCGGTATGCGGATGCCTTTTATCGGCACATGCATCTCACATGCGGCGATGGCTGGAAGTATTTTTGCGGTTCTATTAGGTCAGGACCCAATGACCGGAGCCATAGCCGCTTCTGTTCTGGCTTCGCTGAGCCTCGGCGCAAATCGTCCGCATAAATCCAGAGTGGAAACAAATGTCGGGCTGGCGATTATTTTTTCACTGATGTTGGGATTAACGTTTCTGGGGATAGGTCTGATACAAGATGCCCGAACAGAGGTTCTGGGGCTGATGTGGGGAAGCATACTTTTTGTCAGAAAAGAGTCGGTCGTTGTTATCGCGGCGATGGCAATCATACTTATAATTTTCACAATGATATTTAATAAAGAACTGAAATTACTGATGTTCAGCCGTTCTATCGCAGCGGCGACAGGCATGCACGATACGTTTGTTTATTGCTCATTTCTGGTTGTTTGCGGGTTGATACTGGCGGTTAATTTGAAGACTATCGGCGGCTTGATGATTTTCAGCCTAATAACCAACCCGGCAGCCGCGGCTTATCAGGTTTGCCGAGGACACAGAGCAGTGGTTATTACGGCGACTTTATTAGGCGCAGGGACGGCTGTTATCGGTTTTCTAATCTCTTTTTATCTGGGGCTTCCTACAGGGGCATGTATCGTTATTGTCAGCACTATGGCTTTCGGATTAGCTGTAATATACCGCCGCCTAAAAGGGATATTAGATTAAGAACCCAAGCCTGATTTTTTAATTGAAACGGTGTTACGAATGGTATATTGTTATGCGCTTAGAAAAATACTTTATTCTATTTTGAGGTGTCTGATTATGGTGAAAAAATTATCTGTTCTTACGATTGTTATTCAGTTATCCGCTGTATGTTTCGGCGAGCTTGACAAGCAGGTTTTGCCCGACGGAATCGAGTTCGGCGTCGGAGTTACAAATATATATCAGCATAATGCTCGAGGGGGTCTTAGTACACACAGACGCGCCGGGCGATTTTCAGGAAGTTATGACCTTGAAATGTCAATCGACACAGAAAAAATATTCGGCTGGGAAAACGGCGCGTTTTTTATGCTCGCCGAAGGCTCATGGTCAAAAAGCGGCGGCATTAATGACCCTTCTGTAGGCAGTATTTTCGGAGTTAACGCCGACGGTGCACCGAGACGCTCGATGGATATTACGGAATTATGGTACGAACATTCATTTTGGGATAATACGCTGCTGATTAGAATCGGTAAAATAGATTTGACCTGCGGATTTGAGTGCCGCGGCTGTCCTGTCGCTTTTGACCGCAGTATGTTCGCCAACGATGAGACTTCGCAATTTTTAAACGGCGCACTTGTAAACAACCCGACAATACCATTCGGCGATAACGGATTGGGAATTGCCGCACATTTTAGTCCCGATGATTTTTGGTATTTATCAGCGGCTGTGAAAGACGCACAAAGCGATGTTAGAGAAACAGGTTTTCGAACCGCGTTTCACGGAGAGGATTACTTCTTTTACATTTTAGAAACAGGAATCATGCCTCAGTTTAATTCTAACAACGGTGCGCTTCAGGGCGCATATCGCATAGGTGTATGGTATGACCCTCAGCCCAAAGCCAATTCCGACAGAGCCGATGACGGACGATACAGAAGAGATGATAGAGGTTTTTATATAAGCTGTGACCAGATGCTTTATAAAGAAAATGCCGACGAAAAAGATTCTCAGGGTTTAGGGGTGTTTTTCAGGTATGGTTACGCTCCGAGCAAAACTAACGATATAACCCAATTTGTCAGTTTCGGTTTTTCATATCAGGGGCTTTTCGAAGGACGAGACGAAGATGTTCTGGGGGTAGGTTTTGCTCACGGGACATTGAGCGATTCGGCAAAGAATACGTATAATAACGATTACGAGTCGGCTGTCGAAGTATTCTATAACGCCAAGATAACCCACTATCTTAATTTAAGCCCTTCAATTCAATACATAACCAACCCCGGCGGTGTCGATTCGGTAAAAGACGCCGTTATTTTCGGATTGCGTGCGCAGTTGACTTTCTAATTTTAAGATTAAATTTTTTCGAAAGGTTTTCGAATGGAAAAAGGCATCGCAGCATTAATTATTACAGCGGCATCTTTGGGATTTGTACATACGATATTAGGGCCGGACCATTATCTTCCGTTTATTATGATATCTTGGGCGAGAAAATGGTCCACATTTAAAACGGCGATGCTTACCTTCCTTTGCGGGCTGGGACATATCGCAAGCTCGGTTGTGCTGGGTATTATCGGGATTATTTTAGGCTTGGCGGTCGGAAAATTAGAAGGCTGGGAATCGAGCCGCGGCGACATTGCCGCATGGCTGCTGATTGCATTCGGTCTTGCGTATTTTATCTGGGGTATAAGACAAGCCTATCGCAATAAAATTCACACCCATATACATTTGCATCCAGAAGACGGCAGTGAGCACAGCCACGAACACAGCCATGAAAGCAAGCACAGCCATTTGCACCTCGAACGCGGAAAAGTTTCAATTACACCGTGGGTTCTGTTCATCATATTTGTTTTCGGCCCGTGCGAACCTCTTATACCAATATTGATGTATCCGGCATCGCAAAGCAGCGTATTAGGATTGATTCTGGTAACTTCAGCATTTGCGATTACAACTATCGCAACTATGCTGACGGTTGTTTTACTTGCCAGAAGCGGTATAAATCTTTTGCCGTTAAGCAAACTAAATAAATATGCCCATGCACTAAGCGGCTTTGCGATACTTTTGTGCGGGCTGGCAATTGTTTTTCTGGGGCTGTAAAAACCTGCTATTGTGGTTGACTTGCCTATGCTGTTTTAGTTATGATGGTCTGTAGACAGCTTTTTATTGTTTTTATAAAAACGAGGTAAGTCATTAACACAGAACAAGTTAGAACACTTTTAGAACAGGTCAAAAAAGGCGAGCTTGACTTAAATGAAGCGGTTGAAAAACTGCGTCATTTGCCCTTCGAGGATTTAGGGTTTGCCAGAGTTGACCATCATCGTCAAATCCGGCAGGGACTGCCTGAGGTGATTTTTTGTCCTAATAAAACTAACGAACAAATTGTCAGCATTTTCGACGCCTTGGCTAAAAAAGGAAATAATGTTTTAGCTACTCGCGCAAATGAAGAGGTTTACAAATTACTGGCTGCAACAGGAAAATATACGAATCTGAGATATGACGAGCTTTCAAAGGCGATACTTTTGCTTCAGGGAGAACGAAAACTTTCAGAGACCGCTATACCCATCGTTACAGCAGGAACAGCGGATTTGTCCGTCGCGACCGAGGCAAAAATTACCTGTGAAGCGATGAATCAAAAAACCGATTTGATTTGCGATGTCGGTGTGGCAGGACTGCATCGTCTTTTCGATAAAGTAAAACAACTTCAAAGCGTCAACGCAGTTATAGTCGTCGCAGGCATGGAGGGAGCTTTGGCCAGCGTAATCGGCGGCTTGGTAAGCTGCCCTGTTATCGCAGTTCCGACCAGTGTCGGGTACGGCGCTAATTTCGGCGGAATCGCGGCGCTGCTGACAATGCTCAATAGCTGTGCATCAGGAGTTACTGTAGTTAATATCGATAACGGGTTTTCCGCAGGTATAAGCGCAAGCCTGATTAACCGCAAGGCTGAAGGTAAATAATCAGCCGAAAATTTATGAATCTTGAAGATAAATATAACAAACTCAAAGATATTCTCGGCAATTACAAAAAATTGCTTGTCTCATATTCGGGCGGCGTTGACAGTACTTTTTTATTAAAAGCGGCGGTCGATAAGTTAGGAACCGAAAGAGTATCAGCCTGCATTTCACAAGGCCCGTCGCTGCCTCAAAATCAGTACGACCGAGCCGTCAGCCTTGCAAAAGATATGAATGTCGAATTAATCACCATACAGACCGATGAAATGGATGACGAGCAATATTTGAAAAATAAAGCTGACCGCTGTTATCACTGCAAAAGTCATCTCTTTGAGCATCTCAAAAAAATAGCCGAAGAGAAAAATTTCGATACTATCGCGTGCGGCCATAATCTTGACGATACGAAGGATTATCGGCCCGGCAATACCGCCGCGAAAGACTTCGGTATTTTTTCGCCGCTCATCGAGGCAGAACTCACTAAAAAAGATATTCGGGATTTGAGTAAAACTCTTAATCTGCCGACCGCTGATATGCCTGCCTCGCCCTGCCTTTCATCGAGAATCGCTTACGGATTAAAAATATCGCAAGAAAATTTAAAACAAGTCGAAGATGCCGAAGATTATCTTAGAAGTCTGGGATTCGATGAGTTTCGGGTTCGGCATCACGGCGAAACGGCGCGTATAGAGGTTCATGTTCAGGATATGCCAAAACTGACCGGTGAACAGACCCGGCAAAAAATTGTTGAAAAGCTCAAAGAAATCGGGTTTAAATTTGTCGCGATGGATTTGGCAGGATTTAGAAGCGGTTCTTTGAATGAAACTCTTACAAGCGAACAGAAAAAACAATATAAACCGGATTAATAAGGCCTAAAGAAATATGGAACATATCGAGCGGATAGGTATTTCATTAGACAAAAAACTCCTTGCGGATTTCGATAAAATCATCAGCAAACAAGGATACCAAAATCGTTCAGAAGCGGTACGCGATCTTATCAGAGAAAAGCTGAGCAGCGAAATACTGTCTAACCCAAAGGCCCATGCTGTAGCGGTTGTTGTGCTGGTTTATGACCATCACGCGACGGAATTGATGAAAAAGCTGACCAATCTGCAGCACTCGCATCTATTTCAGACGATTAGCTCGCTTCATATTCATCTCGATGAGCATAACTGCATGGAGATTATTACATTAAAAGGCCATAGCGGGGAAATCAATACTACCGCCGAAAATTTGATTAGCCAAAGAGGCGTTACTTTAGGCAAGATTCATATGGTACCCTCTTCCGCAAAACATAGCCATTCTTGACAGGGCGAAGGCTGTTTAGTCTAATATAGCGGTTTTAGGGCGATTAGCTCAGCTGGTTAGAGCGCACGGATCACACCCGTGAGGTCACAGGTTCGAATCCTGTATCGCCCATTTTATTTATTTGGATTTTGCTCTTATTTGCTTAATTAAATCGATGGCATCTTTGACTTTCTTGGTGATACCGGCGTAATCTTTGGCTGATACAAGCTCTTTCGTAATAAGTTTAGAACCCATACCCGCACAGACAATTCCGGCGTTAAACCAATCGCTAAGACTTTCTTTTGTCGGCGATATTCCACCCGTCGGCATAATTTCAGTCCACGGACAAGGACCTCGAACAGCCTTAACAAAGGCCGGACCTCCGACGCAATCTCCGGGGAAAACTTTTATTATCTCGGCGCCGAGTATATGGGCTTTGTGAATTTCAGTAATCGTACCGCAGCCGGGGCTGTAAGGGATTTTTCGGCTGTTGCACAGTTTGGCGGTTTCCTCATCTAACAGCGGCCCGACCACAAAATCCGCTCCGGCTGCTATATACAAAGCGGCTGTCGGAGCATCGCAGACCGAGCCGACCCCAAGAATCACATCGGGCCTTTGATTATCGCGAAATTCCGCAAGGCGGGTAAAAATATTAATCGCCCGGTCGCCGCGGTTGGTAAATTCGACTGCTTTTGCCCCTGCGTCGGCACAGGCACAAATAATGCTCTTGGAGACCTCAAAATCGCCGTTATAGAATACCGGAACCACCCCAATGTCTGTCATAGCCGACAAGACCGCCATTCTGCTGTGCTTAGCCATTTTATATCCCTTAATAATTAGCCGCAAATTTACAATTTTGGCCCTTATCTTTGCCCTAAGATATTGTATAATAGCATATTATGGCAAATCAGACAAAAAAAATGAGCCTCTGAGGATTAACTCAACATGGTCAAAATTGCAATAATAGGGGCCGGAGGTTATGCTTATCATCTAATTAAACGCGCCGTAGAACTGCCCGAAAAACTCAAGCTTGTCGCGGTTTACAGCAATCCGGCACGGGACTCGGCAGGCCGAACATTTTGCATGGAAAAAGGCATTGAAGTTTTGCCTGATATTGACGGCCTTTTAGAATATCTTTCGGGAAAGGCTGACGTGATTTTGGTTCCGACTCCTATAAATACCCACGCAAAACTTTCTAAAAAATGTATCGAGGCAGGATTCGCTGTCTGGCTGGAAAAACCGCCTGTCGCAACTATTCAGGAGCATGACGAACTGCAAAAATTTGCCGAGAGCAAGGGCAAATGCATCGCAGTAATGTTTCAAAATCTTTACAGCGATATAGTGCAAACCATTAAAGCGGATATTTCAGCCGGGCGATTCGGTCAGGTAAAACGGATTAAATCAATGGCCTGCTGGCAGCGGCTCGACGATTATTACGGACGAAGCAACTGGGCAGGAAAAATACGGGTTGACGGCGATTGGGTATTGGACGGAACGGTTAATAATCCGTTAGCCCATATGTTAGCAAACGAATTATACTTCGCGTCGATGCAGCCGGGAAAAATGGCAGAACCGGCTAAGGTTCAAGCCGAGCTTTACAGAGGTCATTGCATCGAAAGTGAAGATACAAGCAGCGTCCGAATCGAAACAGCCGACAAAGTCGAAATTTTGTTCAACGCTTCGCTATGCTCCGAAAGCCAAACAGGCCCGTTGACAACTATCGAATGCACCAAGGCGACAATAGAATATAGTAATTTCAACGAAGCTTTGATTACGCTTGAAAACGGAAAAACTCAAAGGATAACGGTTAACGGCGACCAAAGAATTAATATGCTCGAAAAACTTGCCGATTCATTCGAAAATAAGAATTATCTCGTGCCGCTGGATATGTGTCGACCGTTCACAATTGCGGTTAACGGAGCTTTCGAATCCTGCGGGACAGTACATGCCGTAGAAGAAAAATACCTGCGGAAATACGACCACGGCGATTCTATAAAAACTGTTATCAAGGGCATTGACCATTTACTAAGGACGGCTCACGATAACGCCAAGCTGTTCTCGGAAGTAAGCACGCCATGGTCGAAATCATCTAAAATAATCGAGATGAACGGCTATAAGAAATTTCCCAGTTTCGGGTTCAGATGCTGATTTACGCCGGTTCGCAGATATTTTTAGAACATATTACTCATGGCGAAGGGCAATTATCGGGTCAACCTGCGCTGCCCGAAGAGCGGGATACAAACCGAAGACAATTCCGACCGCCATACTGATAGCCATAGGCAATATGATGCTTCCCATTGTAATAACCGTAGGCATTTTTGAAAAATACGTTATAAGAATCGGCAGTAAAACTCCCATACCGATTCCGATAAGCCCTCCGATAGTCGAAAGCACTACCGTCTCGATTAGAAACTGAATGATAATTTGTTTGCGTTTTGCTCCGATAGCACGGCGGATTCCGATTTCACGGGTTCGCTCTGTCACTGAAGCAAGCATAATGTTCATAATTCCGATGCCGCCGACAAGCAAGCTGATTCCGGCGATTGAACCCAGCACGATATTGAATATACGTTTGGTTGCCTCCGCCTGCTCCAATAAAGCAAGCGGCACGCTTACTGAGTAATCTTTTTTCTTGTGAAAACGTTCGAGCATTTGTTCAATCGCGCTGGCGGTTGATTCGACATTTTCTCTGGCATCGACCTGAACGATAATCTGATGTAATTGAACCATCTCCATTTCTCTGGAACCGGCGGTTCTTCGAATCACAACATCACCGAAATAAATTCGGGCAACCTCGAGCGGTATATACGCATCGACTTCCTGATCCGGTATCTGAATGGAACCGGCCACTCCGCTCTCACTTTTAATTATCCCGATAACCTCGAAATAATCGCTGCCGATAAGAAGCGGCTGACCTATACTGCCTTGGGTTGCTAAAAGTCTGCGCGCTCCGAATTCGGTTAAAATCACGACAGGCGCTTTTTTCTCTTCATCTGCTTGGGTAAGCACTCGCCCTGCTATAACAGGACGTCTGACTAAATCAAACCATTCCGAAGTAGTTCCGACAACCCGCAGCTCAAGAGACCGGGCTCCTAAACGTCCTTCTTTGCGTATAAGTTTTGCCGGAGCAGTTTGTTTTACGGCATTGTAAGTTTCGCTGATTCTGGCATGGTCATCATAAGTCAAACCATAAACGCTCATAAACGTTCGGGATTGACTCGAAGATTCGTCTTCAACCGATTTCACAGAGGATATGATGATATTATTACTGCCCAGTTTGCGGATTTGTTCGAGCGTTTCTCTGCTGGCGCCTTCGCCGATTGAAAGCATAGCAACTACACTGCCTACGCCGAAAACAACTCCGAGCATAGTTAAAAAAGAGCGCAGCTTATGAAGCAGGAGATTCTCAATCCCCAACCAGATATTTCTCATAAATCTGCTCTGCTTCATATTAACCTACCCGATTCTGTCAATTACACCGTCGAGCATGTGAAGTCTTTGCTCGGCAAATTCGGCTATATTAGGTTCGTGGGTAACCATTATTATTGTTTTGCCCTGCTGATGAAGTTTAGTAAGCAAATCAAGGATTTGTTCGCCGGTTGCCGTATCAAGATTACCTGTCGGCTCATCAGCAAAAAGAATCTGCGGGTCATTTGCCAAAGCCCTTGCAATAGCAACCCTCTGCATTTGACCGCCGGAAAGTTCCGTCGGTCTGTGGTTAAGCCTGCCTTCGAGACCTACCTGAGCGGCTAATTCCTTAGCGCGTTTCGCGCTTTGTTCGGCGTCCCAGCCGAGATAATAAAGAGGCAGCTCGATATTTCTCTGTACCGTCAATTGAGGTATCAAATTAAAACTCTGGAAAATAAATCCAAGATGGCTAAGCCGCATCTCGCTCAAATCATCATCACCAAGCGTGCTGACATTATGGCCTTCAAGAATATAATTGCCGCTGCTCAAACGGTCGAGACAGCCAAGAATATTCATCATCGTACTTTTTCCCGAACCACTGGGCCCCATTATCGCCCAGAAACTGCCTTTCTTAAAAGATATCGTAACTCCGGCCAGCGCAGCAACCTGCTGATGCCCCATCTGATAAACCTTGCGGGCATCTTCAAGTTTGATTATTCCGTTATTGTCAATTTTTTCAGGATTTTCAATCACTCGGAGTTTCCCTGCCGCCTTGGCCTCTGCGGCCTTGACCTCTGGTTCTTGCTCTATCAGGAGACTGCATATTTTCAAACTGCTTACGCATTTGTTCGAGTTGCTCTGGAGACATATTTTCAAATTGCTTGCGAATTTTTTCTTTCTCTTCTTCCGGCATATTCTCAAATGCTTCACGCATTTTCTCCGGGTCAAACGCCGGCATTTGGCCTACATTAGCCTGCTCGGCTTGAGGCTGTTCTTGAGGAACTGGGGAAATTTTTTCACCCAAAACGGCCGCCTCAGGAATAATAACAGTCGTACGCTCAATCGCGGCAGCTTTGAGCGGAGGAGTTAATGATACTATTTCACCTTCCCTAAGACCGCTGATAACATGAATCATTCTGTTATTATCCAGCCCGATTTCTACTCTGCGAGGTTCAAGGGTGCTGCCGCTTGATACATAAACGGTGGGTTCTCCTTCGACTCTTATCACTGCCTGAACAGGAATAAAAAGAGCCTCCTCATATTGTTCCACTATGATTTCCGCTCGGCAGCTCATTCCTGTTCGAAGATTCTCAGGGTTGCCGTCGATATTTATATCGGTGTTGTAAACCTTCAGGTCGGGATTCAGCCACATACTTTGAGCATCAGGCAGCGGAGCGATTTTTGATATCGTTCCGAAAAATTTCTGCCCCGGAAGAGCATTTACGGTAATTATCGCCCGCATACCAAGTCTGATTTTCTGCATGCTGGCTTCGTGAATATCCACCTCGGCTTTGGCTGATTCCGCTGTGGGCAGATAAATCAATTCCTGACGTTCGAGAACCTGCTGGCCTTCTCTTAAGGGTTCGGTACCGCCCCGCCATCCGCCTCTTTGGGCGCTGGTAGCGTAAATTACCAGCCCGTCAACCGGAGCATATATCTTTGTTTTGGATATCTGGTCTATAAGTTTTTGAAGTCTGTCCTGCTGTCTTCTATACTCAGCTTCCTTTGCCCTTAAATCCGCTTCGGCCTGAACAACATTTGCGTTAGCTTTTCGTATTGTCCGCTCTAAAGCCATTTCGGCCTGACTAACATCGCTTTCAAGCTGGGCAAGTCTTCTTTGATAAGTAAAATTCTGCAGCAGGTCCAAATTGTTTTTGGCAAGTTCCAAATCCAGCGCCCTTTTCTTTTCTGCCAATTCATCCGCCTGCAATTCCGTATTAGAGATAAATTTTTCTTCACTGAGAGTTCTGGACCATTTTAATGTTTCCCTTGCGCGGGTTAGCTCTTCTTCGGCAAGAGTGATTTTGGCTTGGGCTTCCTGAAGCTGATTAGGGTATTCACCTTCAATATATTTCTTTAAGTCCTGTTTGGCAAATTCATAATCCAGCTTCGCTTTGTCAACATCGCTTTTAGCCTGATTTTCCACTACGGCAAAATTTTCCTTGGAGCCGATATACGAAGCTTCCTGATTTTGAACACGTATCTCCTGGTCAATCTTCTGGTCAATCAAAGCACTCGCATCGAGTTCGACCAGCAAATCGCCCTTACGAACCAATGTCCCTTCAGGAACAAGTGTTATGACGGAAGTTCTTCCTTCGACCTCATTTTTGAGAATAACCTGATCTCTGGCTTTGATTGTCCCGGATTCGATAACGCTGATTACTAAAGGCCCTTTTTGAACTTTATACGTTGCATGGTTATCAATGGGATTAGCACTTTTTCTGAATATGCTTATTACCAATATAACCGCTGTAATAACAAGCAAAATAATAACCATCGCCGTTATTTTTAAAAACCGACTTTTCGCCAAAACAGGTTTTTGTTTATCTTCCGTCATTTTTAGCCCTCTGGCTTAAATTCCTGCCATAAACCGTATTCATCTATTGTTAATAATTCCATATCACGCTGTATCTGCAATTCTGCTACTCTGTAATTCACTACAGCTGATGTTAACGCATTCTGCGCTGAAAGAAGAGCTTCCTGAGCTTCGAGCAAATCACGCATCTGGGCTCTTCCGGCTTCAAGGAACAAAGTCGTGCTCCTAACCCGCTTTTCGGCAACATATACCGCCTTGGCCTGAATATAAAGACCTTCACGAGCAAGCATTAAATCGCGAAGTTCATTCACCACGGAAAGTTTAATTCTGTCTTCGAGCTGCTGGACATCTCTTTCTGCCTGCTCCAAACGAATAAAAGCATTTCTATAAAGATTTCTTTCACGTGTGCGGTTAAACGGCAAATCCAGCGTCAGCAACGCCGAATATGAAGCTTTGTCGAAACGTAATTTTCCGTCATCGGCTCTGGCATCGGTAACATTCGACCGCGATTGTCCGTGGCGGGCCGAACCTAATAAAGTTAACTCTGCTCTCAATCGGTCAGCCGCAACTACCACCGCCCGCTGAGCGTCATAAACTTTTCCGGTTGCTACGATAAGGTCAAGACGATTATCCAGAGCCAAACGCATAGCCTGTTCTTCTTCAATTTCATAAGGCCCTGCGTTTTCTCGGGTCGGCTCAGCCAGCTCTATCGGAGCATCGGCTGGCGGGGTTTCGACCTGTTCACCGGCTTGCTCGGCAAGAGCAATTTCTCTCATTAATTCTTCAGTCGGTGCAACCAGTCTTTCAAGCTCGCCTCTATCAAGTTCGATGCGGGCATCCGGCGGCAAACCTAATAATCCCTTAAAAGAATCGAGGCTCCGTTTATAAGACTGCCTCGAACGTATCCATCTTTCTCTGGCACGAAGTTCATTTTGCACCGTCTGGTCAACTTGAATAGAACCCATTTTACCGGCATCAGCCAAACGCCGTGTCCGGCGAGTCGATGCTATAAGACTACGGTAGTTTCCTTCACTGTTTTTTACCTCATCAAGCTGATTCAAAACAGAAAGATACTGAGAACCTATTTCCACAGCGAAAGTTTTCTTGTATCGCTCGAATTCATAGATAGCATAGACAACATCGCGCTCGGCCTGAGTCAAAGGTTCCAGAACTATGTGTTTGCCCGAACCTCTTAATAGCGGTATAGAAATAGAACTGTCCGCAGAAATACCGAATGCCTGATAGCCGCCGGAAGTGAAAAGGTTCGCCAAATCTATCGCCAATGCTGTGCTTAATTCCGCACCGCTTTCGAGTTTTCTGCTAATACCGACTGTGCCGGTAGTTACCGTACCGGTTACAGTTTCGTCTCTGGTATTATCAGTAATAAGAGTGGTTTTTACCTGCCCCAGAAAAGTATTGCGAAATTCATCTCTCTCCAAATCAAGGGCAAGTGCCTGTTGAAAAACATTTTCCTTTTGCCTTTGGTATTCGAAGCTGTTTCGGGCACCTATCTGAAGTGCCTCAAGCAGAGTAATTTTGACCGGCGCATTTTCCTCTAAAACAACAATCGGGTCGAGTAATTCCCAAGAGGACGGATAATTAGGCTCAGGCCAATTTTCTATAGGAGTTAATTTGTCGGTTCCGAGCGAAGATTCGCTGCCGTAAATAAGGTCCTGCTCGATTAATAGTCTTCGGCGAAGAATATCACTGGGTCTTTCGATATTAATTTTCTGAGCACGCCCTGTTACTTGGGCGGTCTTCTGCTCGATTATTTCCGATGCGACTTTATCAGCTTCGAGACGATAATCTGTCGGAGATTTACATCCTGAAATAAACACCATAAACCCCGCGCAAAGAACTATTATAAAATTAATCGTCGGACTAATTCTTGCGAATCGTTTATTTATATTTCTTTTCCCGCTCACTCGCTTAGTTCCGCCTGTTAAAAAACGCTAATCGATATTTGCATGTAAAACTGATAAGTTTTCTAAGGACTTGTCCGCCGAACAACCGGCCCCGTTCAAGAATAAATCCGCCGTCAGCTCATAGCTTTTGGCCTCTTCAGATTCATTGTCAAAATCCGTTGCCCTTGTTCTGAGCATCCCCAAAAGAAAAATCGCCATAGCTTCGGCTGAAATATCAGACCGAACCGCACCTTGAGCAATTCCTTCTGTCAGCAAGTTCGCCACAGCATTAATCAGCATTTTGTGTTTTTCTGTCCACTGCCGGCGTATTTTGCCGTTTTCCCAGCGAATCAAGCCGGCTTCACTTTGCATCATCTGGATAAGCGGCTGTCTCGCTGCGAAAAATTTTCCGATTTCCCTGCAAGCCTTTAAAAGTTCTTGCGAGAAAGAGCCGTTTCGCGAAATTTTACGTTCTAACAATTCACAAAGTTCGTCAAATCCGGAAGTTACAACCTGAAAAAATAAATCGTCCTTATCTGAAAAATAGTTGTATATCGTTCCTTTGCCGATTTTGGCTGAGTCAGCAATTTCATCGAGCGTTATTTCATAAAATCTTCGGGTAGAAGCTAACTTCTCTACCACCCGAATAATCTGCTTTCGCTTGTCATTATTAACCATATTTTCCCCTCTATCTAATAACGCGAAAAGCGGCCCCGCTCTGAAGCAAGCCCCTCCATAGACAGAACTGACCAGTCAGTATTATAGACGATTTTTAAGCGATTTTATTGCACTGTTCGTAAAATTTCGCAAAAAACTCAAAAAAATGCGGTTTTTCTTATGAAAATGCCGGTTTTAATGCTTTTTAGTTTAAAGAAACCGCCTTTTTAAGGCAAAATCGCTGTTCTTTTCTACCCCTGCGATAAATTAAGTTAGCAAAAAGTTATGCTAAGCTTTTATTGATAAGCACTTAAATAACTATTTCGACCCTATTATTCAACCCCTAAAGTCATTTTTTTCTCCGAAGCCTCATCTGCAAGCAAACATACCTTTGTAAGCATAAAAGAAACATCTCTTATCGAAGAATTATCTACTCCTTCAACGATATTCGTAATAAACTTTTTATAAATTCGGTCCTTAGCAGAAGCGACAGGATGCTGATAGGCCCCTTTAGCGTTGCTGATAACCGAGCATTCGTTTCTAACCCCGCTCGCTTGGATTGCCCCTTTAGTCCCAACAATGCGTATCCAGTCATCTCCGTGCGTCTTGGCATTTTCCGGACGAAAATAATCTATACTGACGGTTGCATGTCCGCCGTTGCTAAGCTCCAGAATAACAGCACAATTATCCTGACAGCCGGGTCTTTGCGGATGTGCGAAATTACTCTGCATCGCCGCGACCTTAGTAAACTCCAGACCCGTAATAAAATTTATAGCATCAAGTGCGTGAATACCTACCCATCCTATGGTCCCGCCGTATTTAGACTTGTCACCGAACCACTCAGGCCTGCTCCCCCATTTATAACTTTTTCGGGCATTGATTAAAACCGCTTCGCCGATATCGCCGCTGCAGTAAACTTCTTTTGCCGCGATAAAATGCGGTTTACTGCGCATAGTCAGCATCGCCGTAAGATTTACATTATTGCTTAGGACCTCACGGCGAACATTTTCGAGCGTCGCAATATCCAGAGATAAAGGTTTTTCCGCAATGATATGACAGCCCGCACGAGAAGCATCGATAATTATTTTGCCAATATGGTCCAGCCGCGTCCCTATAATCACGATATTGGGTTTTAGCTCATCTAACATCTGCCTGTAATTAGGATAGATTTGTTTGCCTGCTGCGGGTTCTAAATTGGTTATGCCGCTAATATCTTCGCCGTCATATCCCGGTGCCAACCCGATTAATCGAATTTGACGCGTTTGGGCTATATCGTCGAACACCGAATCGATATGACCATATCCGCCTATGCTAACCGCTGTTAGTTCATTCATTCTCAAATAGCTTCTAAAATAGAGTTAGTTAAGGATATGATTTTATACTATGAAATCACCCTATGCAACCTTGCTTAATTTGGTAGGTCGTTAACATCCACGCGTAAGCTGTTATCCAAATCCGCAGCCAATCGTTTGTCTGCTTGCTATTTTGCCGCTGTACCAATTCAGTTCTATTGTTCTTGATTAGGCTCTTTCGGCAATGCCAACAATTCCTCCGTTAAGCCGAGTTCGTCAAAATATTTTTTAAGCTGTTCGGATTCCATATATCCATCAAGAACAGCATTGGTATTGATTAGAATCGGCTTTATATACCCTTTGTTTAGAGTTAAAAAAATAATATCTCCTATTCCTTCATAATTTATCTCGTGAATTGATTTTTGCCCTTCAGCTTCTTGAATAGCCGTTTTATATGCATCCCTTATTTTCTCTATCCAATTGGCATCTTCAAAAATCTTTTTAGGATCAAGGTTTTGACCAGATAGTTTTTCTATAAACTTTTTGTCACCATACAAAAGTTTTTCAGTTAAATTCTTGTTGCCTAATAGTGCTAAAGGTGGTGTCATAAGAAAATTTTTGCTGCTGTAGCCAGAATATATCAGAATAGCTATTATTTCACCTTTCAAAGGAATAAAAGATTTCTCTGCTTGCTCAAGCTTTATAGGAATAAAACCGAGTTCTTTGAAGTAGTCTCTAAGAATAGCAGATTCCATGTAATTGTCGTAAGCAACACGATCATTGAATTCTATACCATTTCTTATATAAGCTTTATTTTTAGTCACAAAAACAACTTTGCCCATAATACCATAATACTCATCTAACTCTTTTTCTTCAGCTTCCTTAAGTGCGGAATTATACTCCGTCATTATTCTTTTTAACCATACGGGGTCTTCCACTAATTTCATAGGCTCTAAAGATTTACCAATGATCTCTTCCGACATTTCTATGTCACCAATTAGGGCCAGTAAGGGACAACAATTGAAGTCTGGACAATCATTAAAATCAACAGAGATATCTGGTACAGGGTAAAATAAAATCGCCACAGTTTCATCTGTTGATGGAACAAAGTATTTGTCAGCTTGAACAAGGTTGAAATTGTTTTTGTTCTGTTTTTCTTTTGTTGCTAAGCTTTGTATTAACATAAAGCAAATCAGGCTAAGCATAAGAAATAAAAAAATCTTTTTTCTGTTATACATAATTTTCTCCTTAAGGGCGAGAGCCGTTAATCCACGGATATCTCAAATGAATATACTGGTCACCATTTCTAGTATCGAGAACCCCATAATCAATAAGATTATTAGAAATCCTCCAGCCGCCTCCGCCAGAATTCCGAGCAGCTTCTTCTTTGGCTTCGTGCAAAGTAGCATCAGTAACAAGTCCTTTGTCTCTTCCAAACCATAGCTCAACCATATAGGTATTGTACTTTTCGTAAGCGTCTCTATATAAAGCAGCGTCCCGCCAACTCATAAATGCCCGAGTTCCTGGCGTAGCATCTATTGGCAATATTCCTAATGCCTCGGCAAACTGAGTTGTTCGCGATCCGTAACAGGTGTGAAAAAATACGAAGTTCAGTTTTGGATTATCCTGAAAACCAAGCTCCGTCATTGCCCGCCGTTTATGATATGGCCAAGGAAGCGGCGATGAATAAACAGAAGAGCCGTTAAACATTGTCATTTGTCGTCCCAAAGTTGTCAGTCCTATATTGCCGTGACCAAAATGAACCCAGATTTTTACATCCGGAAGCAAAAGACATTGGGCTACATTATCCCAAGTACTATTAGCATAAGACAAAGGTATCACATAATCTTTACCTATCTTAGTATTTGCAGCATCCAAAACAGCTCGAATAACCGAAGCACACCTGGTTTCCCTTTCAAGGTCTGCCGAACCGACCGAGATAACCATTCTGGCATTTCTATAGTCATCAATGTCAAACGTCTTATTAATCATCATGGTAAATATAGAGCTTTCAGGACTGGCACTGTTCTTCACAGCAAGGTCATATATTATATTATCCCCGACAAAAGCCGAGGACGGAATAACTGCCTGTATATTACCCTCAAAATTACCCGAATACACCGTATCGCCTTCGAAATTGTCATTAACATCAACAATATAATTAACTGCCGGGCTGCCGAAAGCATAAAAATAGTATGGTTTACCCGGCTTATAACCCTGATTCATCGTAACTGAACTCAATTCGTTATTGAAAACAGCCGCAGTTGTTTGGCCGCATATTATATTATCGTTTTCATCAATACCAATAACCTTAAACGAGTGCAGTCCGTTTCTCGCATGGTTGCTGTTAATAATCATCGGCCATTCTACAGGTGTATCCATTGACGAATGTAATTGACCGTCAATAAATAAAAATACCTTCCCGATAATTTCATCACTTCGGTCAATCATAACCTCGACAGTGCCGCTGATATTATTCGGGTCTTGGTCAAATATTGCAGCAAGGTTCGGGGCCGGATTTTCTGATATCTCCTGCCATTCGTTAGCCAATACCGCGAAGTCTTTAAAATCGACAATCCCGTCCCGGACAATATCAGCACGTTTATCCCAAAGCCGCTGGTCAACCTCACGCTGCCAATACCCGGCAAACATCGCAAAATCAATCAAATCGAAATAATCAGGCCAGTAATCCACCAAATAACCCAAATCGCCTATATCAACTCTGCCGCTGTAATCATAATCCCACCACCAAACATTATACGCATCATAATAATCGAACTGCCAGAATTCAGCCAAAATCTCAAGGTCGTTAACATCTACGCGTAAGCTGTTATCCAAATCCCCAGCCAATGCGCTTTGCCCGGCATTAGAATATTCCCAGTCCATATAGTGATAGCCCAAATCAACGATTCCGCTGTCCGGCGTACCGTCGTTGGCGGTAGTCTTGCCGATTAGCGGAGTCTCTTCGATACGGGCTACACCGGCATCTATAAACGGACAATCCTGAAGAAGTAAAGTATCGCCGGTTTTAGTCGATATTACCTTCCCAATTATTTGCTGCAACGGCAAAATCTACGAATCCGTATGGCATAAGCCAATTTTCTATAATTTCCAGAATAGTTATTTTTGATTCTGGCTCATAATTATTAGCCATTAGAGCAAAATGCCTAAAATTGTAAGCTGACAACCAACAATCTTTTAGCATTTGCAAATCTAACGGTATAGACATACAATATTGCCAGGGAAGGTGGTAATCATCTGAATATTGTTCTAAAAGCAGTCCTTTTTCGTGGTATATATTTACAGGGATAAATCTGTAAAAATATTGTATTCGCTTAGACCTACCATATCTGTCTTGAATATAGTGATAGCCAACAGGTTCTGTTCTCCAATCTGGCGGTGGTGCTTCTGGTATTCTTATCATATCTTGAATATGGTAAAATCCTATAACGTGTATTTCTCCATCGCTTGTGCAGACTGCATCTGTCATTCTACCAAGACTAACATATCTCAATCTTTGAGTAATATAATTTTTAGCACCGCTGCTATATTGCGACCAATAAGGCCAATTTGTCGGCCCAAGATACCAGTATGACCATCCATATTCTCTTTGGTAATTACAGGTCATAGTTGCATTCCAACACCAAAATCTTTGTGGGTCTGGTTCATAAGGGGGATAGCATTGACAGTTTGGGTCATACGGTGGGTCATCCCATTCTTCACTCCATTTAAACCCAGTTAATATTATTGGCCACCCATAACTTCCGAAACACCCTTCCCACTCTTCTCGTGGGCCAAATATAGGCCAGTTATTGTGATGTAACATTGTCCAACCTAAAAGGTCTTTATAATCTAAAACACCATCTTGAACTGGGTCTCGCCAAACACTAAAACTATTAGCTTTGATAGCATCCCAAAAATAGATAAAATCCCAAGGTTCATACCACTCATCAGCATCCATATCGAGATACCAACTTGGGTAATCATCTACTCCTGGGGTAAACGGTGGTGGAGTGCTTTGAAAAGACAGGCATATTGATATACACACCAACACCAGCAGCGATACAATAAAATTTTTCATTTTTTTCCTTTCAAAAAATTTTAAAAAATTGACGAGAAGCTGGTCCCGCCATTTGCGGTAAACTGTTACCTCGCGTTAAGAAATATTGCCAAATTTTAACTTATTGCTTAATGGGGAGCAGTATACCGCAGCCGATAGAATATTGTGTTTGACACTATTTTCTCCGATTTTGTACCCCATCCCGTATCCTTTGACTCACTAAAAATTTGAGTATTTCAGCAAAATATCTAATTCTATTACTCATTATCTTTTTATCATCTTTTACTTTTAGTACAAGCCGAAAGTTCTAAAAAGTCAAGAAAAACTTTCGCACCACTGACAGCCTATTGTCACTTCGGGGCGATATTCTTTATTCTCAACTGCCGGACGACTGCTTCGGCGGTTTTCTTGTCTTTTTTGGAATATATATTGTAAATTCCTCCTTCAAATACTGCGATTCGTCAAGCTCGGCATCCTGCTGCTGTTCGTTCTTTTTAACATCTTTTTGTTCTTCCATTTAAGCTCCTTTCGTTTGGTTA
>Ga0265293_10002024_pt1 | contig 42304 bp, 48 predicted proteins | sample Munlanlewell138R_FD_192505 | JGI IMG/M metagenome (GOLD analysis project Ga0265293, IMG submission 192505) | Leachate microbial communities from a municipal landfill in Southern Ontario, Canada - Leachate well 138R | ecosystem: Engineered > Solid waste > Landfill > Unclassified | place: Canada...
GGCAGATAACAACATTAGCTCGAAACTCTCGAAGCTCTTTTAGTGTCTCTTTTACCCAAACATCTTTATCTGGTGACTCAAAGTCTGTTAACTTTAAAAAACTAACACAACCATAATCTCTAGCAATCTCAGCTGCTAAATAGCTCTGCCAATGAGGTGAATCACTTCCTCCCCATCCATGAAGTATTAAAACTTTTTTTTTCATTTTTTTACCTTTATAAAAGAGATTTAAAATTCTTTAGCGTATAGAGCCTCACAGTATCACTCTTTAGCGATTTTAGCTCGCTTGAGAAACCACTCTTTGTAAAAAGAACAAATATATCGGCTTTTATCCCTGCTTTTTGTGACCTCTCTTGTAATTTTGTAAGTTCACTTTTTTTGATTTTAGAGCTTGAGTATTTACAAGAGCCAACTATAACTTTTTTGGATTTACTTTTTGCAAAGATATCTATCTCGACATCTTTATCCCAATAACTTCCATTCTCAACAAGGGCATCATCAACAAAAGACGCCCTTAAAAACTCCCGTGAGAGTTGTTCAAAGATATATCCTTCAAACTCTGCTATTCTCTTGTTAAATCTATCTTCTATCTCTTTATAGTCACCCGCCTTAATCCCTTTAAAGATAGGCGACACAAAGGCAAACCAAAATCTCATAAATGGAGAATTGAAGTGAAGTTTGTTAGATACATTATACTCATTACTTGACATTACTCTTGGTTTTTCTTTAGTAATAATACCGATTTTTAAAAGTTCATCTATTGCTTTAGTCCCTACTTCGTTATCAACATTTGCATGTTTTAAAGCCGAGTGAACTCTTCCATCACCTAGTGCAATAGCGCTCAATATAGAGTGATAGAGTGGTAAACCTGTAGTCGTGTTACTGATGTCATTTCTTATAAAAGTATAGTCGTCTAAGATAAGTTTTTTTACAAGCTCAAATGGTTTTGCAGCTATATCTATCTCCCCCCATTCTACTCCACCAAAGATAGCAAAGAGCTCTATAGCTTTTTGTATATTATCTATTTTGTGTTCATGGCAAAAAGATTTAAACTGTTCTTGTAGTGTTTTGATGGTAGAGCCTTTAAAGTTTTGTTTTTAAGATTGTACACAAAAAAGACTTATAATTGTTTTTACAGTAATCCCTTTAGATATATCAAAACTTTAAATTAAGCGACTCCATGGGATAAAATTGATCTTGTTTTATAAATATTTTTTATGTCACTATCATTCTAGATTTACTCTTAAAGAGCAACCTCTCCCTTAACTTGAGAACACTACTTTGTTTCTACCACTTCTTTTTGCTTCATAGAGTTTTTCATCGGCTTCTTGTATAGTTTTAAGTATATCACCATCTATGTACAAAGAAACCCCAAAACTACAAGTCAATGAGCCTATGATGTCAAACTCATAGTCTTCAATGATTTTTCTTAGATGTTGAGCTAACTTAACTGCTTCATCTATGGATTTTACAGCCAAGACTATGATGAACTCTTCCCCGCCCCAGCGAACAAACTTATCAGCTTTTCTAATATTATTTTTTACGACATATGAGAGAGTTTTTAACACATCATCTCCTACACTATGGCCATAAGTGTCATTTATTTTTTTGAAAAAATCTATATCCAAAAAGATGATAGCGGTATGCTTAGTGTCTTTTTTATTTAACTCAAGTATAGAGTCTATATTTTTGTCAAAATATGTTCTATTGTACGCCTCTGTTAATGTATCTTTTACTGCTTGCTTTTGAAGTTGAAGTTTTTCATTCATAGCATCACTTATATCAGCAAAATCAATGATATAGTTATTTGTATCATATTTATTTATGGAGATTGAAAAAGCATGTGGAGTCATCGTTGAGTCAATCATTAAAACTATTCTAGCTCTGCCTGGAAGATTTAAAAGACTCTCAACCCAGTGCTTCTCACCTTTTTTTATATCATCTAAACTAAAAAAATTTTCATCCTTGATAAACAAGTCACATATGCATTTATGATGTTTTAAAAATGTTTCTATATTTTTGTAGTTAAAAAAATCAAAAAACTTCTTGTTGGCAAAGTTAAACTCTACTCCATTAGTTAGTATGACTATAGAGCTTTGAACATCCATAAAGAGTTTAATCTTTTGAGTTTCATTTTTTACCTTTTGCATTTGAAGAATTACGGCAACAACAAGAACAAAAAGGAGCAAAGAAACTACAATAACAACAATCTTAAAAAAGTCATATCTCTCTTTGATGTAAACTATCTCATCAAGAGTTAGGTATGAAACTATAAAAGCTATACTTTCATTTTCTATGTTTTTAAGATTAATAAATACTGCCAAATAGCCTTTACCATCATCTATGATGGGTAGAGCGAAACTCTCTTTTTTATCTAATTTTTTCGAGAAATCACGGCTAGTTTTTACTAGTTGCGTAACTTTTTGTACAAAAGGATCTGCTAATGTATTTTTATTTACTTCAGATATTGCAGGATTTTCTAAGCAGTAGTCATCACTTATATGTGATGGTACAAAAAGATATCTATGCTCTTTAAAAACTTTTGTATAGATTGTTTTTTTATCTATTATGACTTTGTGAATATGGGATGGAAATATATCTCTTAACTTATCTTCTATACCCTCAAAAGATATAGAAAACTCTACGCTACCTAGATGGTCTTGTTCATAAACTATAGGATAAACATACCTATACCCAGGATATATTTTGCCACTCTCAAAACCAACTACCTCTATAAGTTGGCTATTGGCAATCCTAACAGTGCTTCTAGCTTCTTTTAGAGAATCACCATTTTTGTATGGCGTGTGCATTCTAAGTAAACTCTTTGCATCATGAGTATGAAAGTGAAACTGTCTGACACCCAATTGTTTTATAAAATCATAATCTTTATAGAGTGCTCTATAGAGTTTTCCTCTTAGTAAAGATTTTTCAGGCTCGCCTGCATATTTAAACTTTTTTAAAATCTCCATAACATCTTTATTTTGCATGATGTCATAAAAATTTTTTTGAGCAAAAAGTCCGTATGTTCCTAAGATAGACCTACTTGCAATATTTATGGATTCTAAGTTTTTATCTGCAACACTTTGTATAACCATATTTTGCGAGGAATACATATAGTTTAAAAACATAGTGCATAAAAAAACAGTAAGCACAAATGCTATAGAAATTTTAATTTTCATTTTTTATTTTCTTTATATATGGGGCAAAATCAATCAACATTCCATCATAATGACGACTATCTACTTCTCTGAGTCCATTTGCAAGAACGCATCTATATTTACTTTGTCCGTCACTTTTTTTAAATGTAATAATGGGTTCTACAAATTCATACTCTTTTTTATAAATATAGTTGATTTTTATAGAGATTTTTGACTCTAAGCTCACAGGCAGTAAGTTTTCTAAATCTGGTAAAGTCTTTTCCATAGGAAGTGGTGCAAAGTTTACTTTAAAACCATCTGCTGCGAACAGAGTATTTAGAAGTACTAAAAAAAATAAAGTAATTTTTTTCATGTTGTATTTAAATCCAGGCTAATTTGTAGCGTAAGTTTAGCCAAGTTTACACGCTATAAGCTTAAAATAGTCAACTTTTTCTTATATACACTACAACTTCGCATACTCTCTTGTGATAGGTTTTTTATAAGCCAAAAATTCTTGGAATTTTTCCTAATTTTGTCATTCTTGCATAAATACCCCACCATTTTTTCATATAGTGTCCAATAATGGGAAGTGGAATCATAAAAGCTCTTTTATCATCTCTATATATAAGAGATGCCCCATTTCCAGTATCCATAAGACATAAGATATTTATATGTTCTTTGTAAGATTTTAGATTCACTTCACCTTTATCTGCTTGAGAGATATTAAAAGCTACATTTTTAGCCATCACTTCGGCTATATGACCCTGTTTTGCTCTCCATACTGGGCCCTCTAGTGCTGCTGTGTCTCCTATGGCATAGATGTTTGTTGGCATCTCATCAAATATAACTCGACAATATTCATCTATCTTTACAAATCCAGCCTCATTTGTTGGAAGTTGTGAGTTTTGAACTACCTCATGCCCACTTCCAGCTGCTATAAACATGGTCAAATCTGACTCTAGTTTTGAGTCATCTTCAAATATAATGGCATCTTCTTGAAATGATTTTATTTTTTTACCAAAATGCTCTCTTATGGCAAGTCTTTTGAAAAAGCCATCCATCATGCTTAGAGCTTTTTCGCCCATTCTCGCTCCTGGTTCACTCATAGGGGCAAAAAATGTTAGCTCAAAGTTATCTCTGATGCCTTTTTTCTTTAGTAGATTGTGGGTGTTAAAGAGAAGTTCAAAGGCTGGTCCACCTCGCACACTTGAGCTATCTTTGGGGTTTCCTCCAAATCCAAAACAGATTTTTCCACTTCCTTTTTTTATAAGAGCATCTAGCGCATCTCTTATCTTTAGTGATTGTTCTGGCTCACCGCAGATAGAGAGGGTGTGTTCTATACCATCATGCTTTAGTTTTGAAGCACCCATGGCTAAAATGACATGGTCATACGAGCTTAAAACTTCTCCTGATGCAAGAGTATAACTATCTTGTTTTACGTCTATATGAGTGAGGGCATCTACGATAAGTTTAAAGCCGTGAACCCGTTTTAGTTCATGCAAATCGATACAAATCTCATCAAACTCTTTTTCTCTTGTTGGAATCCAGATAGAAGTAGGATAGATAAAAAAGTAGTCTCTATCACTTACAAGTGCAACCTCGTAGTTATATTTTCTCAAATATATTGCAGCTTCTAACCCTCCAAATCCACCACCAATGACTAAAACACTCTTCATAATATACCTTTTGTCAATATTTATTATAAAATATACTACAAGTGGAGTTAAAGTATTATTAACGCTTCTTATTTATAAAATAAATTGCAACGAGACTAATTGAACCACCTATGATGATATGACTCTGCAACTCTTCTCCTAAAACGAGCCAAGCCACGACCAATGCGAAGACTGGAACTAGAAACATATAAGAACTAGTTATCTCACTTCCAAGCCTAGCTGAAGCTATATAGAAAATCGTAGTAGCTACACTTTGACCTAAAACTGCTAAGTATATAAGAGCTGTCCAAAATTTTGCATCTAACTCAAACACACTAAGAAGTTTTGCATCAAATGAGTAAAAAAATGAGGCGATAGTTGCTACAACAGAGATGTAAAAACTGTAGTGAACTGGATGAATATGTTTGTTTGAGTGTTGCGATAATAGAGTGACTCCAGCCCAAACAACTGCACATAAGACAAAGTAGATATTTGCGCTACTGAGCTCTAGTCTGTATATCTGCAAAATTATAGCACCACCAACAAGGCCTATAAGTAAGCCTAAATATTGAGAAGCATCAAACTTTGTTTTAAAAAGAACCCCAACTATCAAAAATGTTACAAGCGGTGTTAGAGTTGTGATGATAACTCCACCATTTCCTGCAAATCCGCTCTTTACTCCAAGATATGAAAAAACCATAAATGAGATGTTTAAAACAGAACTTGAGAGTATGAACTTTGAACTTTGTTTATTAAGTCTAAGAGGGATTTTCATAAAGTAAAGTATGGGAACAAATGAGAGGCTCATAAGAAAAAAACGCCAGAAAACCACTACTTCAAGCGAAGCACTCTGTGTAAGAATCTTTAACGCACTCCATCCAGCTCCCCATAAAAACATAGCAAGAATCAGAAGATATGCGAAGTGCGAATTTTTCAAAGTTGGCCCATTTTGGTGTTGCTATAAATTTCTTGTCATTATAGCTTAAAAGAAACTAGATTTTTTGGTAATATATGCGCATGAAATATATAGACTGGTTTGAATCTCACGCACTAAAACACAAAAAGATTGTAGAAAAACTTCAGAGCAAGGCTTATACAAGAGAGCAGATAGTTGACTACTTTGATTTTGAAAATATGAAAAAAAAAGAAGAGGATTTTTGTCCACTCTACAAAGAGAACAAAAAGTGTCACGATATGAAGAATCTTAACTGTTATATGTGTGCCTGTCCAAACTTTAGATTCAATGATGATGGACTTGCCAAATACAATGAGCAAGTTATTCTAAGCAAATGCACTATAAACAATGGCAAAAAGTTCGCAGGCGGTGGCTTTATCCATCAAGACTGCTCATCTTGCACAGTTCCCCATCATAAGGCTTATATCTTAAAAAACTTCTCGTATGAGTGGAAAGATATGATGAGTGACTGTAAAATTAAATAAGGAAAGGTTGTTATGTTAAAGTTTATTTTGATGGTGACTATATTGTCAGTTGGGCTATTTGGAGATACAAAAGAGGCACATAAAGCCTTTACAAACAAAGACTATGCAAAAGCTTTTAAACTCTATGAAATGAGTGCCAAAAGTGGAGACACTAAGGCACAAAATGCTCTAAGCTATCTTTATTTTAATGGTTTGGGTGTAAAAAAAGACACAACAAAAGGTCTTGAGTGGTTGGAGAGTGCAGCTTCAAGCTCAGATGTCACAGCTCAGTATGATTTAGGCATGATGCATCTTGTTGGCGGTGATATCTCTCAAAACTCAGAAGAAGCTCTAAAATGGTTGAGTAAAGCATCAGAGGCTAACAACCCAAATGCTCAGTATAATCTAGCCTTGATGTATTACAGAGGTGATGGAACTGATCAAAACATCACAAAAGCAGCTGAGCTACTAGAGAGTTCTGCACTTGGTGGTAATAAGCAAGCTGAGCAAAATGTTGGACTTGTATATATGCAACTCATAAAACTAGACAAAGCTGCTCAGTGGCTTGAAGTTAGTGCGGCAAAAGGAGATGAAAAGGCTTATTATCTTTTAGCAGAAATATACTGCTCACAAGAAAAGTTTAAAAAAGCAAAATCATGGGCAAAAAAAGCAAAAGATGCTGGGGATGAACAAGCTGAGCTACTTTGGTTAAAATACAATCTAGAACAATATTGATAAAATCCGGAAGCTTTGTACAAGAAGTGTTTTTCACAAACTAAAATCAGAATTTTAAAAATTCTGATTTTATACAATATGTTGTGAATCAAGGAGATATTAAAAAGTCTCACTAAGAATTATACCCGCAGAGTTTGGCAGATTTTGTCATTGGTGAGTTTAGTTCAATAGCCTCCCCTTAGTTTAAAACTATTTTATATCCTATGCCATACTCGTTTTGAATAAGATTTTCTGGCAGTTTAGCTCTTAAGCGTTTTATAAAAGATGTGACTGCATACTCTGAAAACTCTTTATCTGAATCTTTGTAGATATGATAAAAGATGGCTTCTGCTGTAAAAGCGTGGTTCGATTTTGAGCAAAGCAATTTAAAAAGCATAATCTCTTTTTCTTTTAAAGATATCTGTTTTTCAGAGTTCCAAAGAGTATATGATGATTTATCCCAAAAGATATTGTTACTAAGATAGATTCTTTTTTTTGAACTTCTTACCTTTTCAACAAGTCTAAACAAAAGCTCTTTTAATTTTAGTGAATTGATTGGTTTTATAAGATATGTGACAAGTTTTAGCTCTATTGCTTGGAGTAATTTTTCTTCTTCTGAATGGGCGCTTATAATGATAATTTCCGTTTCTTCATCTCTTTGTCTAATTCGTTTTATCATCTCTAAACCATTTAGGTTTGGCATATTTATATCACTTATAATTATGTCTGGTTTTTTCTCTAGATATTGCAAGTAGCCTTCATGTCCACACTTAGCTACATAAACTTTTTTAAAAAATATACTAAGATACTCATTTAAATACTCTCTTAGCTGTGTCTCATCTTCAGCTATAAGAATAGAAATATCTTCAATTATTTCATCAGTTTTCATTTTTCATCCTTATGGTAAAAGTTGCACCTTTTTGATTATTTATAACACTCAAGGAGCCATTCATATTGTTTTCTATAATAGTTTTTGCAATATGCAGACCAAGACCTGTCCCTTGTGACTGATGTTTTGTTGTAAAGTAAGGATTAAATATTTTTGGTAAAACCTTTATATCTATCCCTTGTGCATCATCACTTATTATTATTAGTATATCTGAGCCATCTTGTTTCATCTCTATCTGTACATGTACTAAAGGAAGTTCTCTTATATTTTTAATGTCATAGACATTTGAGAGTATAGATACTATAACCTGTACGAACTCATTTATATATCCATTTGCAAATAGCTCTTCATCAATGATCGTCTTTACTTCTATCTGATGGTTTTGCACATTATAGTTTGTAATCTTTAAAGCTCTTTGTATCGCTTCATTTATACTAAATAGACTTTTATCTTTGTTTGGTTTGGAGTAGTTCATAAAGTCTTCTATGGTATCAGACATATACTCTATCTTTTCTTCCATAGTCTCTATCTTTTGTTCTAAATCTTTAGCGCTTAAAATTTTAGCACTATTTTTCTCTTTTAAGATAGCTAAAATCGTGTTTATTATAGCTAAAGGCTGACGCCATTGATGGGCGATATTTCCTATCATTTCACCCATTTCAGCTCTTTTTGCCTGCTCATAAAGCTGTTGATCTCTTTGTTTTATAGTCTCTTTTTTCTCTTTTAGCTCGTTTATAGTATCTAGTAATTCTTGATTGTATTTAGCATCTATATAGATTCCGCAGTCTAGATTTTTCATATCTTCTATTAGATTTTTAATATATTTCTTTTTTATAATAGAACCATGTTGTGGTGCAATAAGTTCAATATCTAATTTTTCTATCTTTTGTAGTGCAAAGTTAAAGATGTCCTTACTCGGCATATACTCTTGATGGAACTGTTTTGCTTTAAGAAAGTATGTCTCATCTGCATAAAACTCCCATGATTTTTCAATGCCTCCGAAGATGTCGCCTGAGAAGAGAGTCTTTGTTTCTGGCTCATAACTTACAAAGGCTCCTGGTGCGTGGCAGTATGGAGTAGTATGAAATTCAAGCGTAAACCCACTTGAAGTGATAAGTTTGTTATCATTTTTGTCTATATTGTAATAGTCTGAACTTACAAGATAGTGCTTTATCAAAAGAGCAGTTCTTGAGTGCGTAACTATGAGTAAATCATCTCTACCTATAAGCTTCTCTATCTCAGGAACTGCAGCTGCTAAATCTGGGTCTTGATGATGGAGTATAATATACTTTATGCTACTCAAATCAGCTATGCTTTTTACTTTTCTAACAGTCTCTTCAAACTCCAACATGGAACCAGGATCTACTAAAATGGACTCATTGCCATTTTTTATAAAGTATGGATGACACTGAAAAGGGTCGTCTTGTAGATACATTCCAACCCAGTAGATGTTTTTGCTAATTTCTATAGCATCTTTATAATTATGCTTAGTCATTACCCTCAAACCACTTAAGCTGATCTCTAAGCTCAACAACTCTTCCCACTACTATAAGTGCTGGAGTTGGCATATCTTTAGCTTTCTCAACTATGTTTTCTAGTGTTCCAACAACTACTACTTGATCTTTTGTTGTTCCTTTTGAGATAACCGCTACAGGAAAATCTGGACTCTTCCCAAGTTCTATAAGTTTTTTAGAGATTCTAGGAAGATTATGTAGTCCCATCAAAAAGACAATAGTATCGTCTGATTTGAAGTTATCCCATGGTATTTGAGAGACTTTTTTGTTTGGACACTCATGGCCAGTTACAACTCTAAAACTAACAGACACACCACGATGTGTAACTGGAATACCAGCATATGCAGGTGCCGATATAGCAGAAGTTATGCCAGGAATAACATCAAACTTCACACCCCTCTCTAGCAAATAAAGAGCTTCTTCTCCGCCGCGTCCAAAAACAAATGGGTCGCCACCTTTTAGACGAACAACACATTTGTGTTTTAGTGCGTTTTGGTAAATGACTTCATTTATATCATCTTGAGGCATTATATGCCTGCCATCTTCTTTGCCGACATATACAAACTCACAGCCACTTTTTGCTTCTTTTAGTATATCTGGATTTGCCAATCTGTCATAGATAATGACATCAGCCTCTTTTATTACTCTAAGTGCTTTTATGGTTAAAAGTTCTATATCTCCAGGACCAGCTCCTGTTAGGTAGACTCTGCTCATTATCTCTTTTCCTCATAAATGAATATACCTGATGGTTTTTTTATTTGAAATATTTCACGGCTTAGATACCATGAGTCAGTATTTAAAACTGCTACTTTGTTTGTATCATTTACAGATACATAAAGATTTGGTCTTATGTTTGACCATCTAACATGCAAAACTTTTCCATCAAACTCAAATCTTTTGATAACTTCTAATGTTGTAGTATCTATGATTTGTAAAACTGGGAATTTTTCTCCACTAAATGTTACAGCTAAGAACTTTTTATCTGGAGAAAGAGCAGTAAAAACTGGTAATCCCTCTGTTTCTATAACCTTTTCAAATTTAAAATCAGGTGTATAGACTAAAACTTTATTGTTCCCAACAGCTGGGATAAAAACATGCCCTCCACCAATACTCCAAAACCCAAAATGAGGTACTTTTAGGACTGGTTTTCTATCATCTAGCAGTATCTCTATCTTGGAATACTTCATAGTGTCAAGATCTACAACTCCAAAGTGATCACTTTGGAAAAAACCTGTTATAAAGTTGTTATCTTTTATCATCGCATCAAAAGGCATAACCCCAACATCTTCAAACTCTTTATAAATTTCAAAATTAGGAAGTCCCTTGCCCTCATTTTTGTCTTTTAACACTGTTATTTTGTCATTATTCATTTGTGAAAAAACAAGATAATTTTTATACTGTTTTATACCGACATTTTTTGAACCTGTCTCAAAAGATTGCAAAGGATTCAAATCTCTATCTAAGATATCTACACTTTTTTTAGCGTAGTTTGCAACTGCAATAAAATTCTTAGCTACAGTAAAACCAATAGCACTATCGCTTGTTTTTTTCTCTTTTAGTATCACTTCTTCTTCAGGGTCAAACTTTATAACATAGCCATCACGAGAGATGATGTAACCATCTTTGCCATAAAACTTCACAACTCCGTGATTCATGTTGTGAACGCCTTTTATATGAGACTTCGTCAAACCTTTTTCAATAACTGCCAAAGAGCTGTCTTCTCTCTCAACTACAAAGATTTTTTCTTCCTTGTCGAGCATTGTTAAAACTGGGTTTACACCCTTAGCATCTAGGCTTATAAACATGGATGCAAAGATTATTGCACCAAGTATTACTCTTTTAAACTTCATTTCTCTGTCTCTCCTCTTTGGTTAAATAACATGATGGATCTTCACTCCATAAATCTCCAGTTATAGCGTAAGCGCGAGCGCGCGAGCCACCATTACAGATATCTATCTGCTCACAGTCACTACAAATGCCGCTTACTGCTCTTGGATGAGTTCTAAGCTTCTCAAGTAACTCTCCACTTTGCCAGATATCACCAAAGTCTTGCTTTATGATATTTCCAATAGTTATAGGAAAAAACGGGTCAGGTCTTACATCTCCCTCACTATTTATGTTTAACAGCTTTCTTCCAGCTGAGTTTCCACCCCACGAAGTAAGTCTGTTTCTCATAACATCTTTTAGATGTGGATATCTTAGTGCAAACTCATTCAAAAATAGTATTGCATCTTGCTCCATGTTCCCTGTAACTATCTCTATATCTCTACCAGTATCATAGTACTCAAATGCTTTTTTAAGAATGAACTCAACTGACTCTCTTCTTTGCTCTTTTGTGAGATCCATCTTAAGGTTATCAAGACCACGCCCTGAATATACTAGATGCGAGATATAGATTTTAGGTATATTTTCTCTCTCAACAAGGTCAAATATATACTCCAGTGAGCCTATAGTCTCTTTTGTAATAGTAAAACGGATGCCAACCTTTGCACCAGTTGCATTTGCTAACTTTACAGCTTTTAGCGTCTCACGAAAAGCACCCTTTAGCCCTCGAAAATAGTCATGTGTCTCTTCATCTCCATCTATGCTGATGCCAACATAGTTAAATGTATCGACTATGCGTCCAACATTACCTTTTGTAAAGTAAAGACCATTACTAGATAGATAAGTTATGATGCCATTTTCCTTACAAAAATCAGCAATTTCAAATAAATCTTTTCTAGTTAGTGGCTCTCCGCCTGAAAAGATTATAAACTTTACGCCATTTTCTTTCATCTCTAAGATGGTTTTTTTAATTTGCGCGGTTGTAAGCGTATCTACTTCATCAAGAGTTGATTTTGAGTAGCAGTGCATACAAGATAAATTACAGCGATTTGTAAAGTTCCAAATCGCTATAGAACCATCTAGGACTCTCTCTTTTTTACCTTCAACAACAGAAGATATAAGGTTTGATAGTCTAAACATCATTTACCCTTTTGTAGGAGAATGTAATTAGTTACCGCGTCTAATTGTTTGTCACTTAAGTTAAACTCAGTCATTACTGTTCTTTTATAGCCAAAAGCTTCATACATCGCTTTTGGATCAATGATATAAGCTCTAATTTCATCTTTGCTTCTATTGTTTGCAATCTCTGAAAACGGAGGGCCAAAAGCTTCTGCAGTTTCATGATGACAGCCCCAGCAGTAAGTTTTAAATACTTCTTTACCATCTATATCTTTAGAGTATAAAAAAGCAGACAATGCAAGTATTAGTATTACAATTTTTTTCATGTTACATCTTTCAGTTTTATCTTTATATTTTAGCAAAGCAAAACTTGATTTATAGTTTATGCAAAATTGAATTTTGTCATTATTGCATATCTTTAGAATAGCTATTTATTACAAAATAGTGGTTGATTTTAGTCAAGTTTGGCATTTTTTGTGAAGTTTGAGGGGTTTCTCTCCAAAAGGAGAGAAACTTGTAGTATAAGTGCTAATTATGCACCTGGAATAGTTTGTCTGTGCTCGATAGAGTAAGTAAAAGTAGGAGTTGTTAAACCTTCTATATATTTAACGAACTTACCAGTTTTTGCTTCATAAATACCGATACGACCTGCGTTCCACTCAGAAATCATAGTCCAGTGACCGTGATTTGCTGGCTCAGCATGAAGGATTCTAGGAATCACAGCTTTACCATCAGCATCTTTAACAGTTGGAACATTCCACTTGTAAAGTACTTTGTGAGTAACTGGATCTATAACTGTACCTTGTGTAGTACCAACAGTAATGATTCTATCTAACTCAAGAGTTTGCTTGTTAATCAAGTGAACTTGATTCCAAACGCTATCTCCACCTAGAACGTTATCAGCCCATAGGAAAGGTGTATGCTCAGATGTACCGATAAATAGTCCACCACCGCCTACTGGAATTTGACGGATAACATCAAAGTTATCATCCCAAATAGTTACTTGACCTAAGTTCATGTTAACTGTAGCACCTAGTTGTTGACCTAAAGTCTCGTTATACCATGAAGAACCTTGTCCTGGGTGTGGCTTAGAAGCTGGACCAGTATAGATTTTAGTTACAAGTGACTTAGTTTTAAAGTCTACAACACCAACAACGTCAGAACCTTGAGAAGCGATAAATAAATATCTACCAATCTCTTTACCTTCGTTTAAGAAACCATCATGAAGAATATCTCCGATATTTGGAATATCTCCAACGATTGGGAAACCTGGCTTAGAATAGTCAACTATATAAACGTGTCCACCATCTTTAAGTGCAAACGCTATATATGGACCATATGGAGTATCAAACACACCTGCAACGCGAGATGAGTCGATGTCACCATTTGGCTTAATTACACTAGATGTTGGATAAACTTTTAATGGTTCAAGAGTCATAGCATCCATAAGTACAGCACCGCCTGGAACGTAGTTACCAGCCATTAGGTACTTACCATCTGGAGAAACTGCAAGACCACGAGAATCTGATCCAACTTGACACTCAGCAATTTTTTGCTGACCTGGAGTATTAAGGTCGAACATTGTTACTAGGCCTGAACGAGAAATCGAGTAAGCATAACGAGGTTGACGCTTGTTTGTAACTGTTACGTGAACAGCAAAACCAGCTGGGTGTCTTGATAAAATTTTACCATTTGTACCATCAACGAATGTTACACGCTCAGCATCTCTTTCTGTTACGAAACAGATATCAGTGTTTTTCTTAACATCTGCAGAATTTGGATATTTAGAGAAAAAAGCAGCTCTATCATTTAGAGGCTTCCAACCTTCTTTCACAGCTTCAAGTGTAAGCTGCTTGATTTTTCTACCTTTAAAACTTTGTAGATAGTCAACCATCTTATCTGCATCATCTTTAGTAAAGCTATCTTTAAATCCTGGCATTGCAGTACCTGCTTTACCATTTAAAATAATTTCAGACAAAGTATATGCATTTTTCTTAGCAATTACAGTTGGGCGTAAGTCAGAACCAACACCACCTTCGTGGTTAGGACCATGACAACCTTGACACTCTTTTTCGAAAACCTTTTCTACGTCCATATTAGATGTAGCAGCGCTAACACCCGTCGTAACTACTGCAAAAGCAGCAATTGACATAACTAACTTATTTAATCTCATTTTATTCTTCCTCCTAAAATTAAGACATATGCTGGCCCGAAGGCCCGCACTACAGTGTGTTTATTTGCTTTCGTTCTCTAAACGAGTTTTTTCTTGTCTATAAATCCAAAACATTGGAAGTATAATAATAGAGTGAAGAAAAAGCGTTAGAGTCATCGGACCTTGGTTAATCCAAGCAAAAAAGCTTGGAACAACATCTGTCATTGGTTCAAACATAGTATTCTCCTTATCTTTCGTGGATTGGACTTTTGCCAATTGACAATAAGTCTTTTGCTAGGAAAAGGAATCCTATGAATGTAACAGCACCCATAATTAATCTCCAATCCATAGCTTGCGCAAACCACAAGCCGCTTTGACCGTCAAAGTATCCTGCCCATGTAGCACCCATTTGTGCACGAGAGACTAGAACCTGAACATATCCAGCGATTGTAAGCGCTACAGTCATACCCATAACACCACCTGCTATCATCCATGTAGCCCAAATAGATGACTTAGTACTCTTCATAACTTTAATACCATTTACTCCTTGAACTGCAATATACATCATACCGATTAGTATGGTTGCATAAGCACCAAAGAATGCTAAGTGACCGTGTGCTGAAGTAAACTGTGTACCATGAGTATAAAGGTTTACTTGTGGTAGTGTATGGAAAAATCCCCATATACCAGCACCTAAAAAGTTACCAAAAGCATTTAGAACAAACCAAGTAAACGCTGGTTTATTGCTAATAACTGAGAGTTTTTGCCCAGTTGCATCTTGACCACCTTGAGTTTTACCCCAGTCATAAAGAACGTGGATAAACATCGCAACAAGTGGTAATGGCTCTAGTGCACTAAATAGCGCTCCAATTTCCCACCAGTACTCAGGTGTACCGATCCAGAAGTAGTGGTGACCCATACCTAGGATACCTGAACCAAATAGCATAGCTACTTCGATCCATAACCACATTTCAACAACTTTACGGTGTGCGCCAATCATAGTGATAAGACCATAAGCAGCTAATGCACCAACATAAACTTCCCAAGTAGCTTCAACCCATAAGTGAATTACCCACCACCACCAGTATTGATCAACAGTGATGTTATCAGTAAAGAACATACCTGTTAAGTAAAGACCAGCAAAAGCAATCATATCAGCCATTAAAACTGTAACGATTCCTGAACGCTTACCTTTCATACCTGTCATGAAAAGGTTTGCAACAAACCCTAGAGCTACAACAACGATTCCAAAGTCCGCCCAACGAGGAGCTTCAATGTACTCACGTCCTTCATGTATAAACCAGATTGATGTTTCATCAGCTGGCCCAACTTGAACGAAGATATATACAAGAACAACTACAACAATAGCTGCCACAAATACCCAGTAAAGTAATTTACCAATTTTGATACCAACAGTTTCGATACCTGTTTCATCTGGTAGTAACCAGTAAACAGCACCAAACATTGCAAAAACCATCCATACAACTAGTGCATTGATGTGTATCATTCTAGCAACTGAAAAGTCAAGAATTTCAAAAAGAAACCCTGGCATTACATACTGAATTGCTGCAACTAAACCAAATAATAATTGTGCACCAAACAAAATAGCAGCAAAAGTAAAATACCACGTTGCTAACTGTTTTGATTCACTTCCAATACCTGTTAAGTGATTACTTGCCATTTACTGCTCCTTGTATTTTTCCAAAGTTTCTTGGGAAACCATTTGTATCAATAGATGACATATGTTTCAAGAAAGCAACTAAGCCTTTAGCCTCTTCTGCTGTAATACCAAGATCTGGCATCATACGCGCGTGAGTAGGATAAGTTGATGGATGTTGTAAGAACTCAGCCATAGCTTCTTCTTTAGTACTTTTTCCTGTCATAGCTTGCATCGTGCCACCATCTTGCCACGCTGGATCTAACCATGATTTAGTTAAATCTGGTGCATAATAAGCGCCATTACCTAAAAGCGTGTGACAGTTCATACAGTTTTTAGTTTGAGAGCCTAGTTTACCTAAGTGAAGTAAAGCACCTGCTTCTTCTTCAGAATAATCATCTCTTCCAAAAAACTTCTCTTTTTCTTGAAATAGAGACATTCCACTACCATCATTACCACCAATGATTGGCACTTCATGTCCACGTTTAGCACTCATTTCGTAAGTGATTTTATAATTAATAACCGTTGGTCCTGGAACCCTCTTAGTTACGCCATTTTGTAAATCTGCATCTGTACCCATTGAAATTTGAGCTGACGTGTCAAACGTTAGCCAAATCAATAGTACTGCTGCGAATCCTGTAACCCATGCTGCTGAACGTTGCCAGAAACGATTATCGGTCCATACGGATACTTTATTAGCCACTGTGCCCTCCTATAAATTGTTGTTGACATATATAACAGTAAATCAATGTTCATTCTCTTCATGAACTTGATGCTGCATAAAATAGACTGCATGTGGAAGTAATAACAATCCAATTGCAGCAACCACTAAAGCCTTCGCTGTAAATCCACCTACGTGCATTAAACTTCCCATCAAATACAAACAATAGGCAGTTAACATCCAAAACATATATGCTAAAGGCATAGTCCATTTTTTCAGTAAATTAACTTTTACAGCGGTATATATACCAACATAGAATCCTCCAAATACTAAAACAAGAGCTGAAGATACAAAGATTGTTAAGAAATCATCTACGGCTATATCTTGTCTCATAACTATTTCCTCAATCATTGCATCTCCTTTGTAATTGTTGTAATTTTTCAGAATCAAAGGTAGTTTAGTGCTATTTATATTAAAAATGATTGACATAAATCAATTTGATTGATTAATTTAATATTTAAGGAAAGTTTTATATTTAGTGTTACTTTATGGAACAAGAGAAGAATATAATATAAAAAATAATTATACTAATAGTAATATAAAATAGAAGATAAAGTTATAGTAAAAATTATGGTTGTAATGATGACTACCTTTCTTTTTAGGCTTTCATCTATGTTGTATTTTTTCTCTAATATATCCCCCAGCAGAAGACCTGGATAGACTCCAAAGAGAAGCATTGGAACTGCCATAGTAAGCACGATAACAACATCTAAAATCATTCTCTACCTTCAAAATATGTAGTTAAAAATCTTGACTTACATCAATTTCTTTTTAAGATTGTTATTATATCATTGATTGATTAAATTTCTTTATAAAGTTTAATATTTTATTAAGAAAATCAAAAAAAGGATCATAAAATGAACAAAGTCTTAACTTTAGCTTTAGTATCTGCTCTTACTCTTATCTTATCAGCAGGTTGTAGTACAAAGGGGAAAATTATGGATGCTGAAGCATCAAAAGAGGCGCTATATACAAACAATCATAGCTATGAAAAAGTTGCAAATGCTATTGTAAAAGCTGGCAAGACAACCAACTGGAAAATCACTAAGTTTAAAAGCAATGAGGTCATTGCTGAAAAAGTTGGTAGCGGCGAAACCATCTCTTCATCTATTAAAATGTTTGATGGCTATTTAGAGTTTTCAAACAACTCTCAAACTTCTGATTTGCGTAGTGCGATAAAAAGTGAGCTAGAAAATTTAGATAAAGCTCACAGGTAACAAGCACAAAACTACTTAATACATCTCTCCAAATAGGCACTTAGCCTACTTGGAGTTATCTCTCCCCTTATAGGTTCACACACAAAAAGTTCTTTGTTATCTAAAATAAAAAGTGACGGATACTCTAGCGTATATAGCATCTCTATGGGATAACTACTCTTTTGATCTTTTATTATAAGTACAGATATAAGATTTTTATTTATCACTTCTATATAGTCTTGATTCATAAAACTTGATTTTAGTATCTCTTGAGACTCTCTAGATTTTATTAGCAAAACCATAAGATTTTTACTCTCTTTTAAAGCCCTCTGATGGGCTTTGTCAAAATCACCTTGCCATTTAACATGTTGAGCTTCTAAAGTAGAGAGAAGCAGTAAAAATATGAGTAGAACTCTTATACTATTTCCCAAAGCTTTTCTCTATTTTTTCAAGTGTTACTACATCTGGATTTGGAAGTTGTGGATAGGCTCTTTTAACCGCATCTGTCACCCATTGTGGATAGATTCTAAAGTTTAGTTTTACTACTGCTTTTAGTGGATATTCTAGGTTCTTTGCATCAGCTATCTCGTAAGACTCTACTCGTCTCTGCCCCGCTGGAATTCTAGTATCACTTATCATCTTTTTATATCTCCAAAACATAAGCCCAACAGGTTTAGAGTCTTCATCTCCAAAAACTTTCATAAAAGGTCTTGCATCTAGCCCTAAGTTTCCATCTTCTTGGAGTTTTCCACTACTAAAGACTACTTCTTCTTTAGCATCTGTAACGGTAATATCAAGCCAAAGCTCCCTAAAGTCAGATACCCCTGTTGGCAAGTGATGCCCAGCTCCAACATTTTTAACACCAACTAAGATATTTCCATCAACGATATCTATATCAATTTTTGCAGATGTGCGAAGAAGTTGCAGAGTTTGATCTTCATGCTCTTTACTCTTTAGTCCCGATAAGAAGTGATTTGATCCTGAGAAGTAGTGAACTTTTACATCATCTTTTATAACTCCTCCATCAGTGGAGTGACCTTTAAGTGGTGCAAACTCTCCATCTTTTAAGTAAGTCATATGACAATCTATGCAGTCTTTATGCTTAGTTGGATCTTTGGGGTTATTAAAAGGTGATTTTTCCCACTCTTTAAATGTGGAAACTACTGCCCTTTTTGAGCTATCTGGTAAAAATTCATCATGACAAGATGCACAATAAGAGCTCTTTTTATATAGTTTGTTAGAGTAGCTATCTTTATGTACTTGCGGATTTGAGTTTATAAACTTCTCGCTTAGCCACTGCTCAACTTCAGAGTTGCTATCTTCAAAAGCGTACTTCTCTCTATCTCTGATTTTAAGAGTATAAGCACTATTTCCTTTTGAGTCTGCTTCTGTAATCCTATGACAAGCTACGCAAGAAACGCCCTGTTCTAACCTTGAGTTGCCATGAGCTTTAAAGTCTTCTAAAAGCCTTTTTGAGCCGCTCTCAAACAAGATATTTGGCATCAAACTTCCATCCATCTCATGTGTAGTCCTTTTTTCTCCAGTTGTCACCGCACTAGGATTGTGACAACCCATGCACCACTGCCTAAACTCTTCGCCCATATCTGCACCAGCTAGGTTTTCCATCACCATATAGTAAGGGTTTGTCCCAACAAGATGATGATGATTTGAGTCTGCCCACTGGTTAAATATCTCTTCATGACAACTTTTACACTTTGCAGATGATGTCCAATCTTCATTATGGTACCCATCAAGCCCCTCTTCTATCTTGATATTTGTTAGTTTCTCATTAGCATAAGAGCTATCTACAAAAGTCAAACTTAGAGCAAAAAAGAGAACTACTAAAGGTTTTGCATGAAACTTTTTTCTTGCATGAGAAAACAAAAAATACAAAAGTACAAAAGAGCCATAAAGATGCACATAAAAAGAGAGCGTGCCAAAAATATCTCCGCCTCTATTTCCAACTAAAAAAAGATAGATGCCGCTTATTATGATAAAAAATAGAGTGATGCCTAGCATTATCCCGCTCAAACTTTTTACTTTTTTTACAACCATAAACTCATAAGTGTGCATATTTACATAAGGTATAAGCAGAAAAAGAGCAATAGCTATAGAGCCCATGATGTGCATAGCTTGCACAGTTCTAAAATATTCCCAGCTCAAATCAAAGATGCTATATTGCAAAATCCCGCTTAAAAACATTATGATAATAAGTATTTTCATATATGAGCTTCTCATAATTCACCCTTTTTTGATGGAATCTCAAACTCAACAACATCGCCCTCTAGTGCTCTTAAAAACTCCACTATCTCATCTATCTGAGTGTTTGTTAAGTTCATTCCAAGTTGGTGTTTACCCATAAGGTGCACAGCCTCTCTTAGTTTTGCAACTCCGCCATTGTGAAAGTAAGGAGAGGTTTTTGTAACATTTCTAAGCATCGGAACACGAAAAAGTCTCTGCCCATCTTTGCCCATAAATCCGCCCTTGTTTTCAAAAGGAAAAGGATGGTACATCTTAGCATTGAAGTCAAATGTAGATACTTCTCGCCCTTTTTGAGACTCATTAAAAGAGTTTGTAACATCTACTACTGAGTTATAATCTCTTAGTGGAAACTTCTGGATACTCTGCCCGCCAACGCTCACACCAGTATGACAACCCTTGCATCCAAAGTTTAAAAAGTGCGCTAGTCCTTTTTTTGCTTTTTTATTCATGGCATCATTATCGCCGTCTAAAAACCTATCATAATCCCCTCTAGTTATGAGCGTTTTTAGATAAGCTGCGATGGCATCTTCTATGTTTTTAAAATTTAATTCGCCATAAACCCCTTCAAACTTTTTCATGTAGCTCACATCTAGGCTCAATCTCTTAACCGCTTCATCTGATGAAAGATTCATCTGTGACGCATCTCTTATAGAGAGTCCAACTTGTTCTTCAACACTCTTAACACTCCCACTCCATGTTTGGTACTTCGCTAAAGCTGCATTTAGGGTTGTGAGAGTATTTAGATGAAAAGGATTTTCTCTGCCGCCATCGCCGATAGATGTCTCAAACCTATCAGTAGCGCTCAAGTCGGAGAGATGGCAAACTACACAGTCTGTTTTATCATTAACTTTAGAAGTTAGTGCATCTAAGTAGATATTTTTATCTTTTAGATCTTTGCTTAGGACATGGCAAGTTGCACAGCTTACATCACTACTCTTTGAGAGTGCTTTTTCAAAGTATAGATCTCGCCCTAGATCAACCTTTTCTCTAAATAGACTCTCTTTATCTATTTGTAAAAGCTTTAAGAGTTCATCGTAAGTTTTTGGAGTACTTGACATATCTCTTGAGAGTGCGGCTTCTCGCAGTGAATCATCGCTAAATACACGTTTTTCTTTTGTAGGAAGCAACAAAGATACACTAAAAAGTAGAAGCACTATAAAAGCAAACGCACCTATAAAAAATCTCATCTTAGATATCCTATTATTTTTTCTTATATAGTATAAGATAAATAAATAAAAAATATATTGTTTTTCATCAACAAAAGAATCTCTTTATATTTCTTTGAATGTGCGTATCTCATTTATAGCTTTGATTTGTTGTTCATTTAACCATTTATTTAACACTATTTTTGAACTTTCTTCAAGTGTAAATAAAAATATAATTTCTGCTTTTTGATTGTATCTTTTACCCTCTTTTAGAAATCTACATGTTAAGTTTATAATTTTTTCTTTTATCATTATAGTAGCTTCGATACTATCTTTTATTTCTGTTAAGGCTTTGAGGATATTAGCGTTGTCTGTGAGTACCTTTAAAGAGTTTTCAGAAATATCTACAATATCAAGTATTATTTTTTTCTTGTTTAAGTAGATCTCAAGAGTTAGAAATTGATTTAGTTCGTATCTTATCAATTTACGATTATAAAAACCATCTTCTATAATTTTAGGATTAGATAAAAATATGAATTTTTTAGCATTATTTACACTTGTAATTACAGCTTGAAAAACTATGCCTTGTTCTGTTTTTATGATCCAATTAGTACCAATTTTCGAAGAAATCATTTGCTTATTTTCTATTTTTACTACAAGTAAATTTCCATAAGTTCTAAGCACAATATTTTCAGATATAAGAGGCACCCCTTTATAGAGGACAATACCTGTTGTTTTAACATTGTGATTTTTTTCAAAATATTCTAATATTTTTGAGTCTTGCTTTTGTTCTTTGGGCTCTGAAATAGAGTCTTCTATCTCTTGCATCGTAATCTTTGTTTCTTCTTTAAAGTTTATAAAAATCTCTTCTAAAACAGAACTATCTAGTTTTATAAGAACTATTATTTTATACTCTTCATATGATTTGTGAGAAATTTGAATATACTTTTCTTTATAAGTAAAAAAAGATTTATTTAAAAAGAAAGCAAGAAGTTGTGCACTAGAAGAAGGCAATTGTAACATAGAAGCTATAACATCGAGAGAGTTCTCAACATCAAGATTTTCCAATGTCAATATATTTCGTAAATGGTTATTAATAAAGTACAAGTCTTCATTTTTAAAGATTACAACACCACAGGGAAGTTGATTATAAAGCTTTAAAAATTCTTTTAAAATATTTGTATCCATAGAATTATTATAACAAAATAAACCCTCTGATAAGGTATGAACTAGATTCCGTGTCAAGCACGGAATGACAGACACGTGTCAAACATGAAATCACAAACAGATGTCAAGCACAAATGGCAGACATACGTCATCCTGAACTTGATTCAGGATCTAACCTAATAATTGTTCAGAGCATTCAATTATAAAATATAGGTAAAAATAACTAAAACTGATATCGTCATAAAGAAATATAAAGATTTTACACATATAATTGCTATACTGCGAAGCACTCTAGAAGGGCATTGCTTGAAATTAAGTTTGTTAGTTGAGTAAAATAAGTTTTAATGATAGGAGAAGAGATGGATTTTTTTAAGTACATTCATGCGGTTGGGACGGGCGTTAAAGGTAACAGAGACCTTAGTTTAGATGAGTCAAAAGATATGATGAAGCAGATGCTAGATCGTAGTGTTCCAAACGAGCAGATAGCTGCTTTTCTCTTGGGCTGGAGACTCAAACCTGAGACAACTACAGAGTTTAGAGGTGTGGTTGAGGCTTGTGATGCTTATATAAAAAAAAGAACTGTTGAGAACTCTATAGAGCTAGGGTATCCCTTTGATGGAAAGGTTAACAACCCTTATATATTTCCACTTGTTGCAAAGGTTTTAGAAGACTCAAATCTAAACCTCATCCTCATAGGTGACAAGTTAACTCCAGCAAAAGGTGGAATCACTCTAAAAAATATCTGTACAAATATAAGTCTAAGCAAAAATGCTCACTACTTCGATAGAGCTAAGTTTTTTAAAGAGATGAGTGATCTAACAGATATTCGCATGAACCTAGGGCTTCGAACAGGACTAAACACCATAGAAAAACTTCCAAATGTAGCAAATAGTGAGTACGCCATCACTGGAGTTTTTCATAAACCTTTTGTCCAAAAGTATGTAGAAGTCTACAAAGACAGATACAAAAGATTTGCGCTTATACAAGGAAATGAGGGAACACCTGAACTTTTTAGTAAAGCTAGGCTTTGGATTTGCAATAAAGGAGATGTTGAGGAGATTATCGTAGACCCTGAGCACTATGGCATCAACTACACAAAATCATGGGATGCCATCACACTTGAAGAGTCCTTACAACAAGTAGAGAACCCATCAGATGAATTTATGAAGCTCGCAAAACTAAATGCAGCTCTATATCTTTTTGTCACAGGCAAAGCAACTAACATCGATGATGGTTGGGAGATGTTGAAGTAGTATGAATAAATTCTCAAACCATATAAGAAACATCTTGCATGGGTTTTTTCTAACTATTGGGACTACTATTGCTGAGCCTTCTACTATCTTGCCACTCATCGTAAACCACTTTGGTGGTAGCTCTATGCTGGTTGGTTTTTTTGCTGCACTTTTACGTGGTGGAGCGGTTGTTGTTCAACTCTTTGCTGCGTTTCAAGCTCAAAGCTACGCTCTTATGATGCCATATATGAGGCGAGTCTTTGTTATCCGCTTTTTGGCGTGGTTTTTCATCGGTGTGGCTATCGTACTCTTTGGCGAAGAGAGTCCAAATCTCACCCTTTTTTGTATAGGCCTCGGGCTATTTTTATTCTCTTTTAGTGCTGGTTTTGGAGCGATTTACTTCAAAGATATCATCGCTAAGATTTTCTCTCATAAGTTTCGTGGAAAAACCATGGCTTATAGACAGTTTTTTAGTGGAGCTGGTGGACTTTTAAGTGGTGCTTTAGCTGGATGGATACTTCACGCTTATGAAGCCCCATATAGTTACGGTTATCTCTTTATGATTAGCTCTTTTATCATGGGCTTAGGCTACATCGCTTTTGGTACTATTGATGAACCTATAAAAGAAGATGTAAGCAAAAGAGAGAACTCATTTAAAAAGTTTTTGCACAACTCATGGCTTACTCTAAAAGAAGATAAAGATTTACAAATCCAACTAAAAACCTTTCTCTTAGCCTATGCCTATCTTATAGCACTTCCTTTTATCATCCTAGATGCACAAACAAAGATAGAGCTTGATGGTGTGGCTATTGGTAGTTTGATAACGACTCAAATGGTAGGAGCTATGCTTAGTAATTTTCTGTGGGGAAGACTTAGCGGAAAGGGCAAAAACAAACTAACTGCAAACATATCTATCTTGATGCAAATTATTGCCATACTTATGGCTTTTGTAGCTTCTAGCCTTTACGAGTACGCTTTTATATTTTTCCTCATAGGAGCTGCACTTGATGGAAACCGCATAGCATCTGGAAATCTCATACTCTCCATAGCACCTGAGCAAAAAAGGCCTGTATATGTAGCCATACAGATAAACATTGTATCTTTTGGACTTTTTTTCTCCATACTAGGAGGAGCGATACTGCACTTCTTTAGCTACACAGTTCTTTACAGCGTAGCATCTGCTATGCTTTTTATCTCGCTCTATTACTCTTTTAAACTAAAAGATTGAGCCTTTTATTTAAGCATCTTTAGAACTTCATCATAAGTTCTATATCCAGCAGACATATCTATAACTCTGTTTTGTTTTACATAGATAAGGCTAGGCATTCCTCTAGCACCGAGTTTAGATGCTAGTGCAAAGTCACTCTCTAGCTCTTTTTTCATCTCATTAGAGTTAAAATAGTTTTCAAATTCATCTACATTAATACCAAACTCTTTACAAATAGAGTGATAAAATTCTATCTTTGTTGGGTCCTCTGCATTTGCATAGAATTTTTCTTGAATCTTAGAGAAAAAGCCCAATACTCTTTTGCTATCTTGTAAGATTTTTTTGGCAATAAAAACAGCTAAACAAGCAGGTTGAGTATCATAGTTAAACTCTTCTAAATCAAGCAGTGTGTAAACAAATTTTTGATTGGTTTTTTTATGAATATTTTGCCACTCATTTCTTAAAAAGTCTTTGAACTGCTCACTCCATTCATCACCTCCCCCAATCCTTAAACCACCCAAAACAACACTAAATTTTATACCCTCTTTTGTACAAAACTCTTCTATTTTTCTAAGTTCATCTGACATGCCCCAACACCACGAACACATTGGGTCACCCACATACAAAAGCTGGGCTTGTTCCATATTTAAACTAACTTCTTCTTCGCTATGACCACCTATTGTGCATAGTCCATCTTCGCATGTTGGCATCTCTTTCCTTTAAAAACACATATCTACTCTTCTGAGTATAGCTTAGACTTTTAAACAACTAAATACCGTAAAAATTTCTTAAAAAGGTTCTCTCTTTTTCATTTTCTATAAAGATTTTTGCTACAGTTTGGTTGTTTTCACCTTGAATAAAAAGCTGGTTTGCTTCAACTCTTAAATGCTTGCTTCCCCATTTTTTGTCAAGCTCATCTAAACGGTGTAGAACTTCAGCTGCATTTGGTTTTTCTTTTTCACCTGTTTGAGTGTTGTTGATGGTTAGTCCACCTATTCTTTTTTCTAACTGATATGGGCTATAAACCTTGATAGCTTTATAGATTCTCTCTTCTTTGTGATCTGGCGTAGCTCTTTGCATAGCAATGTAACCTAGTGTTAAAAACCCAAAAAGTAGCCCAAAGATTAGTCCTTTTTTTATGCTCATACTCTTCTCCATGATTTAATATAATTTTTTGCTCTATCTTTGAGCATGTTCATTCTCGCTTTACCTTTTGGAAGTGTAGCACGGAGTTCTTTCATCTCTTGTAAAAACTCAGCTATATCCTTTGCAAGTATGCTCTCTAAGTAGATTTTTAGTTGCTTTGCAAAGGCTGGCGATGTGCCATTTGTCGAGATAGCTAGAGTTAAGTCACCCTGCTTTATATAAGAGGCAAAAGTGAAGTCACAATGCTCTAAACTATCAACGCTATTACAAAGACATCTGTACCCTTTTGACTCTTCATATATCTCTTTTGCAAGAACAATATTATCTATAGCAATAATGACAATATCGTACTCTTTTATATCCCCAACTCTATATACTCTTTGCTCATATGAGAGTGAGTTTTGCTCTATTGCCTGACTCATTTCATCACAAAACTCTTGAGCTATGATATGGATATTTTTTGTAAAATCCAAGAGATGAACAAGCTTATTATAGGCAATAACTCCGCCACCTATTATAAGTATTTGTTTTGCATGGAGATTTAAAAAAGCTGGAAAATAGGACATTTATCTCTTTTATAATGTTTGCAACATCATAGCATAATAGGTAAAATGACAAACTTGATGTACATCAACGATTATTAATATAGATTATCTTACAATCTTTAGATAAAATAATCACAAAGAACATAAAAATGACAGATGAAATCCTCTCTAGAATACAAAAAAAGTTTCCACTTGTTGCTAAACCTTTTGAGGTTATAGCTGATGAATTAGGTATAAGTGAAGATGAAGTCCTCGCAATACTACAAGAGCAAAAAAAGAAAAATATTATCCGCCAAACTTCTGCTATATTTGACACTAAAAGACTCGGATATAAGTCGTCTTTAGTGGCTTTTAAAATTCCAAAAGAAAAGATTAGTGCTGCTGTTAAAGTTATAAACTCACATCCTGGCATCTCTCACAACTATGAGAGAAATCATGACTTTAATATCTGGTTTACACTAGCCGTTCCACCACACTCAAAGCTTGGTCTTGATGGTACAGTTTCACTTTTAGCAAAACTTACAGAAGCTGATGAATTTATAATGCTACCAACTCTAAAACTCTTTAAAATCAATGTCAAACTAAACACAACTGGTAAAGATGAGAAGAAAGAAGAGGTGAAAAAAGTTGTTCATACTGAGATAGAGATGACTCCTCTGCATCACGCGATAGTAAGAGCTGCACAGTACGATATAGAGATGGTAAGTGAACCATTTAAGAAGATGATAGACGAACTTGGCATCGATTATGATAAGTTTTTCTCAATCCTAAAAGAGCTAGAAGAGTCTGGGATTATGAGGAGATTTGCTTCTATACTAAACCATAGAAAAGCAGGGTTTAATGCTAATGCAATGGTTGTTTGGGACGTTGATGAGACAAAGGGTGAGGCTATTGGTGCAACTGCTGCTGCATTTAGCGCAGTTAGCCACTGTTACTTACGCCCAAAATATCCAAACTGGCCATATAACTTATTTACTATGGTTCATGGAAAAACAAAAGAAGAGACCGATTCTATCATCGCCGATATGACAAAAGAGATAGAATCAAAATCACATATGCCACTCTATAGCTCAAGAGAATTTAAAAAAATTCGTATCGAATATTTTACTAAAGCTATGGATGAGTGGGAAGAAAAACATCAAAGGAGTAAAGCGTAATGGAACTATTTTTTGAACTAGAGATTGTTTACATAGTCATTGGTATCTTTATACTAAGTGTAACAGCAGTTGTCACAACAAGAGAGTTTATGCCAAAAGTTGCATTTAAACGAGGAATGTTAAGCGTAGGATCAATCCTAGTTATTATGATTTTAGCACATTACTTTATGACGACTTCTCGTATGGATGGTGTTCAAGCTATCTTCAATAATGGTGAGACTGTTATTTGTGAAAACAAGATGCAAAGAAGCGTATCAAGGTCAGTTTTACTCTCTAAAAAATTGGGTTGGAGACTTGAAAACAATAAGTTTATGAACGATGATTATGAGAGAGATTTTCACAGTTCTAGATGTATAGAGTTTGATGGCATTGAGCCTGAAGTAGAATGAAAGAGATACTAAAACGCTACTCTATGGCACTTGTTTTTTTGTTTTTAGTCATTGTTTTAATGATAGCAGGAACTATGGGTGTTATGAAGTTTGGCGATAAGATGATAAAAGACACAGGTCTTGAGATGAAACCACGAGGAGAGAGTATAAATAGATGAGTTTGAGTATTATTTTAACTGTTGGAATAGTTTTAAGCATAATTTTTCATTTCATAGGCGTTTATGCTGGTGCGAAAAAGATTGTTTGGTTGGCGATAGTTCTTATCTGGGGAGCAGCTATAAACATAGCTATGAGTGAGATTAAACCATCTGGCTACAAAGCGATAGAAAAAATGAGGGGTCAGTATAGCGATACAGACGCCCTTATAAAAGAAGCAGGAGAGAAAATCTCAGTTTATGAACTTGTCCTTATCAAAAATAGCTACGCTATAAATCACCCTAAGAGATGAGAAAAACCATAGGCGTTGTTGGCTGTGGATGGCTTGGAAAAAACCTCAGCGAACAGCTACGTGACTCTTTTGATGTTGAGTGCTATAAGAGAGTCATTACAGATGCAAAGCCTTCATTTTGGCAAAGAGACATAATCGTTATAGCCATCAACACAAAAGACAACTACTTGCAAACTTTAGAAAAAATCTCTAAGCTTACAGTAGATGAAACTACCATCATACTTATGAGCTCTACCTCTGTTTATAGGGAGTTTGAAACAAAAGTTGATGAGAATTCCATCATAACCAAAATAGCTCTTCAAAGAGAGGCTGAGATGCTGATGGAAAAATTAAATAAAAATCTTATCATTTTACGCCTTGGCGGACTTATGGGTGAAGATAGGATTTCTGGGAGATGGAAGAGCGTCTCTTCATTTAGTGACTCTTATGTAAACTATATACATAGAGATGATGTTATTGCCATCACAAAAGAGCTAATAACCCAAGGCATCTCAAGTGGTATCTACAATCTTGTAGCGCCAATGCATCCACTAAGGTCAGATGTTCATAAAAAAAATTCTAAAGTTTTTGGTTTTGAGTTAGGTATATTTGATGGTAAAAGTAATCGCACGGTAAACTCTCAAAAGATTATAGATGAGCTAAATTACACTTTTTTGTACCCAGATCCACTAAAGTTTTGGGATTAGGTTATTTAATCTTGTTTATATAGCTTAAAAGTCCCACTCAGCCCCGAACAAGTTCGGGGTTCCAAGCAATACATAACTCAGAATTTATCCGGGTTTTTAGACTTAAAAATCCCCTCAGCCTCGAACAGCTTTGAGGTTCCAAAGAGTCTTAAATCTTAGTTACTCCTAGCTAGTGCTGCAAAATCAATCTCCTGCGGCTTGTTTTCATCTTTTGCTTTTTTATCTTCTTCATAGTTTCCTGTAGTAAAGACATACTCACTGCTCTTTAAGGTGCAGCCTTTCATGCCAGGAACGCAAGGTTTTTTAACGAGCTTACACTGCCCTTGATAGTCATGTTGACAAGTCCATCCCATCTTATTAGTCCCTTAGTTTTGAGTTGATGATTTTGAGAACTCCATCATCATCTTCATAGAGTTCAAAACCTTTTTTAGTCATTCTTTCATTTGTTCTAAGCTCTATCTCTCTATCTGGATTGTGAAGCATATAGCTTATATGATTGAAGCCTTTTAGAGGCTCACCTAGGATTATCTTTGCTTCAAATATATTTGGATATGCTTGTTGAATTTTATCTCTTACTTTATCGTACTGCACTTGTTTATAATCAAGTTTTTCTTTTAGTTTTTTATATCTAACTCTAATAACCTTGCAAATTTTAAAGTTTTTTATAAGGGTTGCCGGTATATCTTGTTTTTCATTTTGGTTTTTAATGATGAGATCTTTTATCTTTTGGCACGATGCTAAACTTTCTTTAACTTTTCTTGCACTATCTTTAAACTCACGCATCAGCTCATCGAATTCATCTTTTATCTTTTTAAAGTAGGTCTCATCATCTGATTTGCTTTCATCAAAACCACTATTTACTAAAGAATCTAAGATAAATATATTTTCTTCACCTCTGACTTTTATTATCTCTATGTATTGAGATGCTTCCATAGTTACATGTGAGCCTAAACTCTCAATGGTTATCTTCTTAGCTCTAATCTTTCCTCGTGTAGCGTGCTTAACTATAGCTTCATCGGCGATAATCTCTCCACCTTCAAGATTTTTGACTTCAACTTTTCTAGCTGTGACCTTTCCCTTATGAAGGCTGATGGACGCATTTATACATTTTATAGAAGATTCGCCATGTGTCTGCCCCTCAACTTTGACTTCTCTAGCTTCTATCTGAGTATTTGGGCCGACACTTCCCTTGATAAAAATATTTTGAACCTTTACACGCATCCCCTCTTCTATGGCATCTTCAAGAGGATTGTTTTTTACAACATTTATAGTTATTTCTGAGTCTAAGTTAGAGTTTATTGTGCCTGTAGTTTTAAAAGATATTTCATCTACATCTACACTATTTGCTACATCATATTTGTCGCCACTCTTCACAAGATAACCGCTCTTTCTTGAGAGGTATTTTATGTTCTCATAACTATCTTGAACTTCTATGCCATCTTCAACTGTAAAAGTAGGGGTTACATCTAAATTTACACTTTTTACTTCTATGATTTTGCCCTTACAAGTTCTACCATGTTTGCCTTGTTGTGGCTTAATAAACTCAAAAAGTTCTTCACCTTCGATACAGCTAAGCATAAAACCTCTGTTTGAGTAATCAACTCTGCCAGAACTATCTTCTACCCCTACGCTGTTGTTTTCTTCTATGCTCATATGCAGCTTTGGCTCTATTGATTCTACTGCCTCTAAGCCTTTTGCTACGAGTATTTTTTTATCCTCTTTAAAGGTGACTTTTTTTACTCTTTTTATGGCTTTTACAAACTCTTCGATGGCTGTCTCAAACTCAACATCAAAGAGATAAAACAAGATGCCAGCTCTTAATTTTTTCTCATCTATATAATCTAGAAAATCATCATAAATATTATCATAATACTCTATCTGAGAACCTCTTTTTATCACAAAGTAGGCAAGAGTTTCATCTTTGTTAAACTCTATCTCACATATCATTCTTAAAAAAGGATAGCCTTTGTAGTAAGGGTTAACAGTGATATCATAATGCTGTTCAAACTCAATAGTTTCATCTCTTAAGTACTCTTCGCTAGCGTACTTACTAAGTTGTGCATCATCTATACTTGTAAGGTTTGCCTCTTTGCCTTTGGCAAAAGTTTGTATAGCATTGATTTGTATGTAGAGTCTTGAGATGGGTATAGAATTTTGTGCAGCAATCCGCAAAAGTTCTTTGTAAACATTGTTTGTTGAGATGTCTATGGAGTTAGTCATATTTAGCTCTTTTGCTTCTTTAAATCAAAATTCACTTTAATTATACCCATTTCTCTTAAATAGTAGGTTAGTCCTTTTCATATATAATGTCTTAATTTTTTAAACGAAAGTGAGTGACACATGCAAGTAATCGAGCATTATTTGAAAAATATAGGTGTAGAAAATAAGCCAAAAAACATAACTGATATAAACAGTATTATAAAAAAACATCTTCGAGCTCTCTGTTTTTGCAATATTCCTGTTTTGTTAAATGAGGAAATTTCACTAGAAATTGAGAGTATTGTTGAAAAAATGCTGCAACAAAAAAAAGGTGGCTACTGCTTTGAGCATAATAAACTTCTTTATGAAGCATTAAAGTATTTTGGTTTTGAAGTTGAAGCTCCTTTTGCTAGAGTTTTAAATAACCAAAATATAGATGTACCAAAGACTCATCGTTTTACGCTTTTAACACTAGGTGGCGAGAGATACATAGTAGATGCAGGCTTTTCATTTATGTCACCAATTTCTGCCATCAAGTTTGGTGATGCTCCAACAAAAACTGTATTTGGTAGGGACTACATTGTAAAAGAGTTAGACAAAAATAACTTTGAGTTGGCACTAATATCTAAAGAAGGACTCTACACGCTCTACTCTTTTGATTTGACTAAGCACAATGAGAGAGATTTTGAGATGGGACATTTTTACTCTTCTAAGCATAAAGATGCGGTTTTTGTGAACAATCTCGTCCTCTCAAGGATTACAGATACAAAAATTTACTCCCTAAAAAACAACTCCTACCATGAGATATCTAAAGCAAATACAGAAGAAATTACCATAAAAACTCAAGAGCAATTTAGTGTTATCTTAAGAGATATTTTTGAGTATGATATCTCTGATAAAAATATAAAATATCTCTTTGATAAGTTTATCAACTAACAAAAAAAGGGTACTAATAAAACCTTTTTTTATCTATAATAAAAATAAAATGAGGGTTTTAATGTCTTGCAATAAATGTAACGAAGTGTTTCGTCTTGAGAGTTCTGCTGCAAAACTATACTGGATGAGTGAGGTTGATGAACTTACTCAAAAAAGTAAGATATTTTTAAAAAAGTTAGGCTTTGAAGTTTATGAAAATGGTGGCATCCACTACATAGAACTCCCAAATGCCAAGCTGTTTTTTGAAGAAAACATAGATGCTATACTAGGCACTTTTAACTCTCTTGAGAGCGAAGATATCCGTTTGCATATTCAAAATAGCGGTACAGAATTTAACTTCGCTTCTATTTTAGCCGCTAAAACACTTCAAAGATATACAAATCTCATAGAAGACAAAGAGTTTTTTGACATTATTCAAAACAAGAGTTTAACTTCATACTTTCAGCCCATCATAAAAGCAGATGACAGAAGCATCTACGGCTATGAAGCACTTATTCGTGGAGTAAAAGCAAATGGTGATTTAGTTTTTCCTGACGTTTTGTTTGAAAAATCGACTAGAAATGACTTAAATTTTAAGCTCGACAGGCTTTGTAGAGAGTCCGCTCTAAAGACAGCAGCAGTTAAGCAAATCACACAAAAAGTCTTTATAAACTTTATACCAACTGCCATTTATGATCCTGAGTTTTGTCTAAGTTCTACTGTAAAGTGGGCAAAACAGTTGGAGTTTGATCCTAAAAACATTATATTTGAGGTAGTTGAGACTGAGTCTGTAAAAGATAAAGAACATCTAAACAACATTTTAAAATACTACAAAAAGCAAGGTTTTGAGATAGCACTAGATGATGTGGGCGAAGGCTATTCAAGTCTAAATATGCTTATAAAACTAAGACCAGACATTATAAAAATAGATAGAAATATCATCCAAGATATCCACAAAGATGAACTAAAACAGTCAACTTACAGAGCACTCTATACTCTAGCAAAAGAAAACGGTATAAAAGTTTTAGCCGAGGGAGTAGAGAGTTCATTTGAACTAGAGGCTATAGAGTCTATAGGAGTTGATCTTATTCAAGGTTACTACTTTGGAAGACCAAGTGCGGAGCCTCTAAGAAAAGTAAATGTTTAAATAGACCTATTATTCTTGTATAATTTAGAGATTTTAATTTTGGAGATTATTTATGAAAAGTATAAAAGTAGCCCTGATAGCCTCATTCATTGCCATACAAGCCTTTAGTGTGGATGCCGAGGCTTGTACTCGTGTTATATACGAGGGAGCCGATGAGAGGTTTATAACTGCAAGAAGTATGGACTGGAAAGTGGAGATCCCATCTGCACTTTGGGTTTTTCCTAAAGGTATGAAAAGAGATGGAGGTATAGATGAAAACTCTATCAAATGGACTTCTAAATATGGAAGCATCGTTACTGCTGGCTATGATGTAGCTACAGATGATGGGATGAACGAGATGGGTTTAGTAGCAAACTTACTCTATCTTGTAGAATCAGACTATGGAAAATCAAACAACAAAACCATCTCCATAGCTGCTCTGACGCAATATGTCTTAGACAACTTTGCGACTGTAACTGAGGCAGTAGTTTCACTTAAAAAACCGCCACATTTACAAGTAGTAGCTCCATCAATGCCAGGAGGAGAAAAAGCTAGTTTACACTTAGCTATCTCAGATGCAAGCGGTGATTCTGCAGTTATTGAGTTTGTAAAAGGAGAGATGGTTATCCATCACTCAAAAGAGTACAAAACGATGACAAATTCACCTGTTTACGACAAGCAACTAGCCATAGGATCTTACTGGGCTAAAATAGATGGAATGCAGATGTTACCGGGGACTTATAGTGCATCAGACAGATTTGCAAGAGCGAGTTTTTACACAAACAAGATAGCACCAGCAAAGAGTGAAAAAGAAGCCGTTGCAACAGCTTTTAGCATCATAAGAAATGCAAGCGTTCCTATGGGTATCAGTAGCCCAAGTGAACCAAATATAGCTTCAACCCTCTGGAGAACTGTGTCTGATCAAAAAAGACTTCGCTACTATTTTGACTCAGCTACTTCGCCATCTGTTTTTTGGGTAGATATCTCAAAGCTAGACCTTAAAGTTGGTGCTAAAGTAAAAAAACTAGATCTTATAGGCTATCCTACATATTCAGGTGAAACATCCACTCACTTTAAAGATGCAAAACCATTTAAATGGCTGAAGTAAAGAGCTAGATGCAGAGGTTTTAGCGCCTTGCATCTACATACTGTATAAAATATACTCTATCTCTTCTAAAAGTCTTTTACCCTCAACTCCATTAGCCCCTGCATATCCGAGTGCCGCACCTGCTCCAGCTCCCTCTTTTGCTTCGCCATCATCATACTTTTTAAGTAGATCTATAGTCGCATCTTTAAATGAAAAACTTGTATAGATTGCGTGTGGAGTGTAGCTAAGAAGTGAGAGTATATGAGCGATATCTGAGTTTTTATCCTCAACAACCCATGCTGTAGTTGCAAGAGTTATATTCTCACTCTTTATGCGCATAAGCACATCTTCTTTTAGTTTATCTGCTATGAGTAAAACCGCCGCCATTTGAGTCCCACCTGCTAGGACAACATGAAATCTCCTAGATGCTTCAAGTAAAAATCCAGCGTTAAAGATAAGCATATTGTCACCCACAATTGAGAGTTTTTCAAAGCTAGTCATTCCTTCATCTGTCAAAGATAGAGCTTTGCTTATAGCCTCATCTTTTATACTCTTTGGAACATTTAAAAAGCTAGATGAGAAGTCTTTTGCACAATCATACCCTAGAGCCAGAGCTGAAGCCGCCGCTGTAGTTGTTCCACTTGGCACACACTCTGCTAAAATAAGATAGTTTCCCTTTAACTCATACTCCCTTCCTGCTCTCATACCTTTTTCAAACACACTTTTTGCATCTATGTTTGCACCAGCTGCAATGGAGTCTGATGCTTTTATGCCAAAGCTCTGCGAACTTGTCTTTTGTGGAGCTTTTGTAAGCCCCAAATCATAAGTCAATATGGAGCTAAATGGAGTTATGTTATGCACAGCCCTTGTTATAATGGCAGGAGTTGGCACGCCTGATGGAGTCTCAGGAACTTCGCCCAAAGAGAAGACTTTTGCATTTGTTATAAACTCCGCATCAAGAGTTGGAGTTAGTGATATCATGCCTGGGATTCCAGCTTGTGTGATGCCCTCTATCTCGCATGTAAGAGTAACAGATGCAGCTAGTAAAAAGTCAGCTTTACCTTGTGGGAGTGAGTCTTGTTTGTTTGTAAAAATATTATATGTTTTGATTTTCTATCCTTTTTGTGATGATTGAGCCACACTCGACTTTAATGCTAAATGCCTCTTCTAAACTTATCTTATCTAAGATGCAAATAAGAGTTCTTATAACTCCAGCATGAGTTACAATCAAGATGTTTTCTTTTTGCAGAGATAGTAAAAACTCTAAAAAAAACTCCTCTACTCTTGTGATAAACTCTTCATAAGACTCACCACCCAAAAGGTTTATCCATTGTAAAAAATCTTTATATTCACAACCCTCTTTAGCAACTATCTCCTCATAGCTCATACCCTCATGAACGCCCCATGATTTCTCTCTTAGCCTATTGGTGTAGATGATGTTTTTTGTGTGAAGTGAATCTTTTATACTATCTTTTGCACGTCTCAAATCAGAGCAAAAAACAGCATCAAACTCCAAAGCATCTAGTTTTTTAGCTAACTCTTTTGCACACATCTCTCCACTCTTTGAGAGCCCTATATCGTTGTGTCCGTTATAGCAGTTTTTATATCGCTCATCGACTTCACAATGGCGAACAAATGTTAATCTCATAGAGAAAAAAGGAGCACATTTAGTAAGATAAGCTCAGTTACTTCTATGCTAAAGCCATATATATCGCCACTGAAACCGCCATATCTTTTTATAAAAAATCTCTTTATAAAAAACAAAACCAACAAAGCAAAAAAGAGTGCTATCCAAGCGTTAAAGAGGGCAACTAAGACAAGAGAGTAAAGTAGTGCGATAAGTATCTGAGGCTTTGTAATCTCCTCTTTTGCTAAAGTACCCATTCCATTTTGGCTTATATATGGGTAGAAGTAGATTGCTAAAGTGGCATTTAGGCGAGACAACATAAGAATGATTGGAAGCAGATAGATAGCTTCAAAATGTGCCAAAGTTGAGGCTTTTGCTATCAAAAAAGTAGCTCCGAGTATCATCCCCATCCCGCCAATATTTGAGTCTTTCATAACTTCTAGTGCTCTATCTTTTGAGACATAAAGCCCATCAATAGTGTCACTTAGCCCATCAAGATGCAAAGCACCAGTTAGCAAAACCCATAAAACAAAGATAGTTACACCTAGATGCATAGCAGGAATAAAAGGAGCTAAAAGAGTATAAACTCCCCAAAGAATTGCCCCTAAAATAAAGCCAACAAGTGGATAAAACATCACTGCATAGCCATTTATACCTTTGAAAAAATCATGAACTTTTAAAAAAGGAAGAGTTGTTAGCATCGATATAGCTAGAGCAAAACCTTTAAAGATTTCTCTCATTTTATCCTCACAGAGATGCCAGCGATAGTGTGATAAACCTCATCGCAGCTTGAGGCTATAAGCCCAGAGAGCCTGCCGCTTATATCTACAAACTCACGAACGAGTTTATTCTCAGAAATTACGCCACTTCCAACATCATTTATAACAAAAACTATCTCTTTGTTTAGCTCTAAAATCTTCTTTATCTCACTCTCTATCTCTAAAAGAGCAAAGCCATGGTATAACATATTGTTTATCCACATACTCACACACTCAACTAAGACGGCTTTTTCGCTCTTTGATATTATCTCATATAGACGCAAAGGCTCTTCTACAGTCTCAAAACTATCGCTTCTACTAAGTTTATGAGCATCTATTCTCTCTTGCATCTCTGTATCTATAAACTCCGTAGTTGCAAGATAGATAGGCTTTTGTGTAGAGTTTTTTAGTATATAATTTTGCGCATTTAATGATTTTCCACTCTTGATGCCACCAATAAAAAGGCTCTTGATACAAGAGTTCATTTTTATATCCCCATACCCAAAGTTTTTTTCTTCTCTAACTTCTCATACATCTCTAGCATATTGTGATAATCATCATGCAGAGTTAGGTCTATAAAGCTCTCTTCTTTACAGAGGATTTTTTGGGCTCTTTCTACACTCTCTTTAGAAAAAACATTAAAAAGAGCCTCTTTATACTCCTCATATTCAAGCCCCTCTTCTTGCATATAGATAAGTTCTGAGATAACTTTTGCATCCTTTTTTGCACTAAATTGTAAAAATTCTAGTGCTGCATCTCTCTCGTCTAAAAGAAGATATATGTGCGCCTTAAACTCCGCCATTGTGAAGTTGTTTTTAAATATAACACCTATATATTTATCCATATTTAGAGAATCATCAAGCGAGATAACTGCATCTAAAATATCCTCTGCATCATAGTCGCTAGAGTTTAAAACCATATCACGGATAGCTTTTGCACTATTTTTATTGTTATAGACTAAATCTTCCATAGGATAGACTTCTGAGATGCTAGGGATGAGCATCTGGCATGAGTAAAAGCCCAAATAATCATACTCTCTTAGATAGATTTCTTTACCCATCTCTTTTGCGATATCTGTTAAAAACTCAAACTCATCCATCTCTACTTCATACTTCCAAGGCGAGAATTCAAAGCTCTTTTTGGAGCTTAAAAACCCAAAAGCATGTTTAGCGTTTGAGTCCACAAAATGAGACTCTAAGTTAAAGCTATCGGAGACTATATCCATGTTAAATGTTGGCATCTCAAAATCATCAAGCCTCTCAAGCGAGCGACCCTGCATAAGCTCTGTCATAGTTCGCTCTAAACTCACTTCAAGGATAGGATGTGCACCAAATGAGACAAAAAGAGTTGAGTTTTTTGGGTTTATCAGCGAGATGGCAGTCACAGGAAAGAGCCCATTGAGTGAGGCATCAAGAACTTCTACTATATATCCAAGCGCACGGAGTGCTACAACATCCTCATTTAGCTTTACAAATGGTTCTATAACGCTTTGTGGAAATTTTGGCAGAGCGTAGCCATTTTTTATAATCTCAAACTTTGCATATCTCTCATAAATCTCACTCAGAGCTTGAACTTGAGCCTCTTTAGGAGTATTTCCAGCAGCTAAGCCGTTACTTACATAGAGATTGTGCAAAAGATTTATAGGAAAATATATCTTCTCTTTTGTAGAGAGTTTTAGAAAAGGAATCGAGATAACTCTATCTTCATACTCAGAGTTAAAATCAACAAAATCCTCTTCTGTAAGCTCGCCCTTTGCATCATAGATATCTAGCAACTCTCTATTTAAAAAATCTCCATCAAGCTCAAACGCCACCTCATCAGGATAGTGTTTTTTGCCTGGAATATAAAAGTCACTAAAGAAGAGATTTGTTTGTAGCCTCTCAATATACTCTCCATAAGCACTAGCCATAGCCGACTCTTTAAGCGTGCCTTTGCCGTTTGAGTAGATATGGTTTGGTGCTTCACAGGAGCTTAGATTTAGAGAGTAACAGTTTTGTAAGGGATGTTTTGCATCTGAGATATTAGTTTCGCATCCAACATCTTCTAAGATTTTTTTCATCTTTTTGATTGAGACTTCTAGCGGGGCATCTTTTGATAGTATATTCACTGTTTTTCCAATATTTAGATATAAGTGAGTATATTATACACATAATGAACTTAGTAGGATGAGTCTATCTGCTTTTAAAACTCATCCAACTTGTTTGTTACTTCTTTTTTGGTTTCGCATAATAAGCTGCACACCAGCCTTGTGGATCGATGGAGCCCTCTACCATTCTACACTCATTTGTCTCTGGTAGAAAGTGCATACAGTCAACACATACCAACCCATCTTTTGGAGTATCTTGATACTTATACTGAGCCTTAGTTCCTTTAGCTAACAAAGGCGAAGCACTAAAAGCAACAAGCCCTAAGACTGCCATATATCTTAAAAACACTCTTCTTGATAAATCATTCACAATAACCTCCTAGTAGTATGTTAGTATCGCAAAATCGATAGGATTAATTATAACACAAGATTATACTAGCTGAGCTATTTATTGAAATAAAGATAATTTATAAAATCCACAAAGAGAATTTCTTAGCTTTTATTTTTGAATTTTTTAGCTTTTCATGAGCTGCATCAATCATAGAACTCTCAATTGCCACATAACTCTGTCTATCGTAGATATCGATTTTTCCTATGCTATCTCCGCTAATGTTTGCATCTTTTGTTAGAGCTCCTAAAATATCTCCAGCTCTTAGTTTATCTTTTTTACCACCCTCAATGACCAGCGTGATAAATTTTGGTTTCATCTCAAATCCATTTACCGCTTTTAGCTCATCAATATCTAAAAATTCTCTTAAAGCACCTCTATACTCATCCGCCTTATCGCTCTCATAAGTAGTGTAAAGACTAAAAGCCAAACCCTCACATCCAGCCCTGCCTGTTCTACCAATACGATGAGTGTAAATCTCAGGAGAGTGAGGCAAATCGTAGTTTATAACCATGCTAAGCTCTTTTATATCAAGACCACGAGCCGCTACATCAGTCGCGATGAGAATCGGGCAACTCTTGTTTGCAAACTGAACTAAGACATCAGTCCTGTCATACTGCTCCAAATCTCCATGAATAGCAAGTGCATCTATCTTTGCTTTTTGTAGGTTTTTAGCAAGTTCATCAGCCTCTATCTTTGTATTTGTAAAGATGATGGCATTGTCTAGTTCAAAGTTACTTAGTATTTTAATGATGGCATCTAGCTTGTTGTTAGCCTTGTAAAATCTCTCATGGATCTTGTTTGCAACTTCTTTTGAAGCGGTTTTTACAAACTCCGCTTCATGCGTGATGGTACTAGCTACATCTTTTACCTCATCGGTATATGTAGCTGAGAAAAGTAGTGTCTGTTTTCTCTTTTTACAAAATGATAGTATCTCATTTATCTCATCACTAAAACCCATATCTAGCATTCTATCGGCTTCATCAAGGACTAAAATATCTAGCTCATCAAGACTCAAACTCTCTTTTTTTAGATGCTTTAAAATCCGTCCACAAGTTCCAACAATTATGTGAGCGCCATGTCTTAGAGATCCTAACTGTGGACCAAAAGCCGCACCTCCACAAAGAGTGAGTATCTTAACATTGTGAGTAGCACGAGCAAGAAGCCTAAGCTCTTTTGCAACCTGATCTGCAAGCTCTCTTGTTGGACAAAGTACCAATGATTGTGGTTTAAACTTTTTTACATCTAGTTTCTCAAGTAGCCCAATTCCAAAAGCAGCAGTTTTACCACTTCCTGTTTTTGCCTCAGCTACTACATCTTTACCCTCTAGTATGAAAGGAAGTGCTTGAGACTGAACTTCTGTCATCTCTTTGTAGCCTATCTCATCTAAGTTTGCTAGCATCTCTTTTGATAAAGCTAAATTTCTAAAATTCATTAGTATATCTCCTTTACACGGCCAACTTCACCGCTCATAAGTCGAACCTTTATGCCATGAGGATGAGATGGAGATTTTGTAAGAATGTCTCTAACTATGCCATCAGTAAGCAGTCCACTTTGTTGATCTTGTTTTAAAACTATAGCCACACTTTGACCACTTTTTATATCTTTTCTCTTAGTGCCATCCATAACCAAACCTTTAGTTTTTAAGTGTGTGATTATAGCTGTATAGTTTTTAATTCACAATTATACGTTAACCCCTGTGATTGAATCTCCACTTTTAACTACTTTTGATATCAATGATTTTGAAAGAGTAGTATTTTGCATAGCTTGCATTGACTATACGCATAAAGGTTGAAATATTTTCTTCTTGATGAATAGTTGCTGACTTGTTTATGATTTGCAAAAACATTTCTTTATCATCATAGTGGTCAAAAACAATAGAGCGATTAACCCCACGGTTGATAACATGATGATACCCTGCTAAATCTACTCGTAATCTTGTTGGCACCGTAAGCTCCATTTCTCGTATCTTATATAAGTAAGATTATATTATGAAAGTGGAGATTCACTCACAGGGATGTATTTGCACAGGGATGTATTTGGATGTATTTCCCGTAGAATAACTGTAATGTTTAAACCTAATTTTATCACGAACCAAGTCTAATAGCTTTTTTTTAACTTCCATATTTAGTCCTCTACTTAAGTAACATTGTGTGTGTTATGTAAGATATTTACAAAATAACGCACAAAACTAGCCGAGGCGGTTTCATCTTTGATGAAAAGTTTCTTTAGAAAATGTAGTTTAATTTGAATATACAGTATTAAACGAACACTCTAACTTAAATCTACACCCCTGTGCATGAATCTCCACTTTTTACAACTTTAGAAATCAAAGATGTTGATAGCTTTAAGTAAGAGGCTATATCAACCTGAGAGTAACCATCTAAATAAGCATTTATTATAGCGAAGTTTCTATCTTCTTTATTTTGGATGATAACATGCTAGGTCTACTCTTAATCTTGTAGGCACAACATACACCTTTTGCAAATATAGTTTTTGACTTAATTTATAAATGTTAGTGTAGTAAATATTTTTAAAAGTGTTTAAATATATGATAAATTGCAATATATACTGTTCAAAAGTGGATATTCATGCACAGGGGTGTATTTTTTTTCTATTTTCATACAAAATTTTAAGAGATATAAAGAGGTTAAATGCTATTATTAATCACTAATCTTAAGGAAATATTTTAATGTATGAACAAAACAATAAACGATATATAGAAGAAGATGAGATA
>Ga0265293_10002025_pt1 | contig 42297 bp, 42 predicted proteins | sample Munlanlewell138R_FD_192505 | JGI IMG/M metagenome (GOLD analysis project Ga0265293, IMG submission 192505) | Leachate microbial communities from a municipal landfill in Southern Ontario, Canada - Leachate well 138R | ecosystem: Engineered > Solid waste > Landfill > Unclassified | place: Canada...
TGCCGAGGCTGGCAACGCCGGGTTTGCGGTTTGACACATAGCAGACCTGATCCATATCCCCAACTAGAAGATTGAAGCCCCCATATTGGCAAGCCACATCCGCCAGGGATGCGGCATAGGCGGCGGGGGACACCGATCCCTGCAAATAATTGGCGGGCAATTCGCCCCGCGAACGGAGAGCCTTGTCTTTACTGCCCTCCCTATAGTTGGTGACTGCCGCCCAGCGCCCGTCAGCGGACACCCCCATCCAGGTGCCGCCAGCGTCGAGATCGCGCCCCGCCAATACGGAGGGGCAATCCTGCCACCAGTGCGCCTGCTGGCTGGGGCGGCGGTGGAACTCATCCCGATTGGCGACAACCACTAAGGGATAATCGGGATGACTGTTACGGGCGAGAACCAGCAGGCACATCAGAGAGTGGGGGCAGGAAGCGTTTAACCTTCCTCGGCCACTTCCTGATAACCATCCGCATCGAGCAGTTCTTCCAGCTCTGAGGGATCCGACATTCTCACCTTGTAGAACCAGCCGTCGCCATAGGGGGAACCGTTGACGGTCTCGGGCTCGTCTTCGAGCTGCTCGTTGATGGCGATCACCTCACCGGATACGGGGGCGTAGATGTCTGACGCGGCCTTGACCGATTCCACCACCGCAGATTCGTCACCGGCAGCCAGCACAGTGCCCACTTCCGGCAGCTCAACAAAGACCACATCGCCGAGGCTGTCCTGGGCGTGATCAGTAATGCCAATGGTGGCAATACCATTGCCTTCGTTTCTGACCCATTCGTGGGTTTCCAGGTATCTCAGTTCCTTGGGGACTTCACTCATATTGTTCTCCACGAATAGATGGTTGATCAGGACAGTTAAACTATGGCTTTGCCACGGCGCACAAAGCCGGGCTTGACAATGGCAACAGGGACATCCCTGCCGCGGATATCGACAATCGCCTTATCGCCAGCAGCCGCTGGCACTCGAGCAAGGGCAATAGCATACCCCAGGGTTGGCGAAAATGTGCCGCTGGTGATTTCACCCTCGGCGTCGATACCGGGAATTTTCACTTTCTGATGGCCGCGCAGCACTCCGCGCTCGGTCATCACCAACCCAACGAGACGCTGCTTTACACCCTCGGCGCGCTGGCGCTCAAGGGCGCTGCGGCCTATGAACTCGCGCTCCTGGGGTTCCCAGGCCACAGTCCAGGCGAGATTGGATTCCAGGGGCGACACGTGCTCATCCATATCGCTGCCGTACAGATTCATACCCGCCTCCAGGCGCAGGGTATCTCTTGCCCCCAAACCCACTGGCGCCACGTCCACATTGAGGAGCCGCTGCCAAAGATCCTCCAGCTGCTCCGCCGGCAAAATAATCTCAACCCCGTCTTCCCCTGTGTAGCCGGTGCGCGCCAGCGTCCAGCTGCCCACCTGGGCACAGCCAAATGCCGGCATAGCTTCAATGGCGGCTACCGCACTGGCGCAAACCACGGTCTTGACCCTGGCGATGGCATTGGGACCCTGCACGGCGATAATGCCCAGCTCCGGGCGGGGAAGAATGGCGACATCAAAGCCCTCCCCCTGCTGCTTCATCCACAGAATATCATTTTCTGCGGTGGCACAGTTGACCACCAGACGGTAATTGCCTCTGTCGATAAAATAGACGATAAGATCGTCGATAATACCGCCATTGGTATTGAGCATGACCGAATAAATGGCCTTGCCGGGAGCAATACGGCCCACATCGTTGGCCAGCAGATAACGCAAAAAAGCTTCTCCGCCCTCACCCTCAACATCGACAACACGCATATGGCTGACATCAAACATACCGCAGCTCTGGCGCACGGCCTCGTGTTCGCGGATTTGGGAACCGTAATGAAGGGGCATGTCCCAGCCGCCAAAATCCACCATTTTCCCTCCGAGAGCCTGGTGGCGCGCAAACAGTGCTGTTTTCTTTCCCATGGGTAGTTTCCGGCGAGGACGGTAGTCCGTGATAGTCAGGGGGTGAATTTTAAACTGCCAGCCCGGCCGCTAAAAGCCCATAGCCTGGCGAATCAGTTGATTTTTTAACGGTTCAAGATGATTGAGCCCGGACATGCCGCTGTTGCGCAACACCCGCAACAGCGGATTTTGATGGCCAAACAGGCGTTTGAAACCCTCCATCGCCGCCATCATGGCAAGGTTATCCGGCTTGCGGCGCCGCTGAAAACGTTCCAGGGTTGAGATATCGCCAACCGCCAGCTTGCGCGCCAGACCCCGCAAAATTTCTTCCACCAACACACGGGCATCGGCAAAACCCAGGTTCACCCCCTGCCCGGCGAGGGGATGGATGGTATGAGCCGCATCCCCCAGCAGCGCCACACCGGGGCGCACATATTCAGTGGCATGGCGCTGGCGCAGCGGCAGGCAGTGGCGGCGGGACACTGAAATGATGTCGCCGAGACGCCACTCACTGGCCTGACCGATGGCGCGACAGAAAGCATCGTCGTCAAGAGCCATCAAATCTGCCGCGACCTGATGATCCTGGGACCAGACAATCGAGCTGTAGTGGCAGTCACCGTCAGCGCTCACGAGGGGCAGAAAAGCCAGGGGCCCCGCAGAGGAAAACCACTGAAAGGCGGTATGGTTGTGGGGCTGGCGGGAGCCGATGGTTGCCACCACCGCGCTGTGACCGTAGTCCCAGGTGCGCAGACAAAACCCGCACTGCTCGCGAACCAAAGAATTGGCGCCATCTGCAGCCACCAGCAGCGGCGCAGCCAAACGGCGACCACCGTCAAGATTGATAACCCGCTGCGCCCTCGCATCGGCGGCGACACTTTGAATACCCTCGGCGATGATCTCAACATTGGCCAGCGCCCCCAAGCGTTGGTGGGCAGCGGCCACAATCACGGAGTTTTCAACAATATGCCCGAGATTGGGCTGATGGACATCGGCGCAGTCAAACTCGATAAAACCTGTGCCCTCTCCATCTCTGACCTCCATGTGGCAATAGGGCGACGCTTTGGCACTAACCCCATTCGTCCAGATTCCGGCGGCGTCGAGCAGAATTCGAGAGGCTTCGGTGAGCGCCACCACGCGGGGGTCAAACATTTCCTCGACATGGGGCGGAGCGTCTGCCTGCTTGTCGATAATGGCGATGCGCAGGCCGCCCGCCCCTTGGGCACCAGCGAGGCGGGCGGCAAAGGTGGCGCCAACAAGACCGGCGCCCGCCACCACAACATCATAGTGCTCAACGGGAGAAAGCTTCGAGTTGGTCATCTGGTGTCAACCATAAGTATTAGCCGCAGGCATGGGCAGAGAAACGGGAAGAATCATTTGGGAAATTTTACCGCCGGATTGGCGAGGCCGGCACCGAAGCGGGCAAATTCCTTGCGCGCCGGCGACACCAGATCCAGCACCATCAAACCCAGATTGCGCACTGCGATTCCCGCCGTTGCGCCATTGCCAAACAGTGCTGGCAGGTTATGGCTGAATCCTATGGTGTTGCGCTGATCCCGCTGCTGGGCTTGAAGATAACGCTCCAGTACCGCCAAGCTGCCGGGATTTTTGTCCGCCCGCATCGCCCAGCCAACAATTTCCGCCAGCTTTGCCGCATCTCTGAGGGCGAGATTAAACCCCTGCCCGGCCACCGGGTGAAGAAAGTGGGCGGCATTGCCCACCACCGCCAAGTGGCTGCGAATCTGCTCCTGCGCCACCATCAGTTTTAGCGGATAGGACGAGCGTTCGCCGCAGTGAACAAACTGCCCGGCGCGAAAACCAAAACGCTGGTGGAGCGCATCAATAAACGCTGTTTCTTCCGCCATCAGCAACTCGACGGCGCGCTGCGGTGGCAACGTCCACACCAGGGCGGCTCGGTGTTCGCCAGCCACATCCTGGAGCGGCAATAGCGCCATCGGCCCTTCGTCGGTGAAGCGCTCATAGGCAATGCCCTCATGGGGCTGGGCAAGAGCCAGGTTGGCAATGACCGCGCACTGGCCATAATCCTGACATTGGGTATGGATGCCGAGCTGTTGCAGCAGAGAGGAATTGGCGCCATCCGCCACCACCGCAAGCGCTGCGCGACAGGAGTTGCCGGCAACGAACACGTCCATCCCCCCGGCCACGGGCACCAGTCTTTCTACCCGTGCGGGAGAAACAATTTGCAAATTGTCGTGCTCAGCAACGGCAGCCATAAGTACTCGCCCCAGCTGCCGGTTTTCCACCACATAGCCCAAACCGTCGAGGCCTGACTCCGCGGCGACCATTCTGGTCGCGCCGGGATGGCCGCGATCACTGACATGAATGGTTTTAATGGCGCAGACCCCAGTTGCGAGCAGAGGCCACAGCCCCAGGTCGTCAAAGAGTCGGCGGGAACTTTCCGCCAGCGCCGTGGATCTGGCGTCAAAGCTGGGGGGCAGAACGTCATCAGCGGCGAAGCCGTCCAGAGACAGGGCTTCGATAAGGAGGATTTTCGCCTGGGGCGCCTGTTTTGCCAGCAGCAAAGCCAGACTCAAACCCACCATACCGCCACCGACAATGGCAATATCGGCACTTTTTGGCAACGGCAATGCCGGTTTCATCGACATAATGACCGAGATCCTCAGGCCATCAGGGCTTCAATATCGGCAATGGTTTTGGGGGCATCCGCCGTCAGCACCTGGGTGCCTTTTTTGGTGATGGCGACATTATCCTCAATGCGAATACCTATGCCCCGCCATTTTCTGGCGACATTATGATTGTCCGGCGCGATATAGATACCGGGTTCCACCGTCATCACCATACCCGGCTCGAGCAAGCGCCACTGCTGATCCACCTTGTAGTCGCCAACATCGTGAACATCCATGCCCAGCCAGTGACCGGCGCGGTGCATATAAAAATCCTTATAGGCCTCTTTAGCGATGAGATCATCCACCGCCCCCTGGAGAAGCCCCAGATCCACCAGACCCTCGACGATAATTTTCACCGTGACATCATGGGGTTCATTCCAGTGATTGCCGGCCACCGCAGCGTCAATGGCCGCGAGCTGGGCGGCGAGGACAATCTCGTAAACGGCTTTTTGTTCGGGGGAAAATTTGCCGTTGACGGGAAAGGTTCGGGTGATATCCGAGGCGTAGTAGTCGAGTTCACAACCCGCATCGATAAGCACCAGATCGCCATCCTTGAGGGCTGCGCGATTTTCCACATAGTGGAGAATGCAGCCATTGGCGCCGCCGCCGACAATGGTGCCGTAAGCGGGATAGTTGGCTCCCGCCATGGCAAATTCATGCTCGATTTCCGCCTGCAGCTGATATTCAAACATGCCCGGTTTACAGACTTTCATGGCGCGGACATGAGCCCTGGCCGCCACCTGTGCCGATTTGTGCATTAATTTGATTTCAGTGGCGCTTTTAAAAAGGCGCAATTCGTGCAGCAAATGGTCGAGATCGACAAACTCCGCCGGCGGCGACGCCCCGGCGCGGGCGCGCTTGCGAATATTGTTGACCCACTCCATCAAATGGGCATCAAACTGCTGATCTTTGCCGACAGCGTAGTAGACGCGGTCGCGCCCCTCGATAAGGCCGGGAAGAATGTCGTCGATATCGTTGATGGGAAAGGCGTCATCGGCGGCAAATTTTTCACAGGCGCCCTCGGGACCAGCCCTGTAGCCATCCCAGATTTCCCGGGCGCGATCGCGCTCGCGGCAAAACAGAATAAACTGTCCCTGTTCGCGGCCGGGAATCAGTACCATTACCGCTTCCGGTTCTTCAAAACCGCTGAGGTATAAAAAATCGCTGTCCTGCCGGTAGGGAAAGTGGGTATCGCGGCTGCGCACCTGTTCGGGTGCTGCGGGAATCACGGCGATGCTGTTGGCGGCCATCAGCGCCATCAGCTCTTCCCTGCGGCGGGCGAATTCTTTAGGGTTAACCATAGAGAGCAATATCCTAGTGCAGTGTCTGTGACGGAGGTCTGGCGGCAGTCGTGGCGAGATGGGAAATATTGAGCTCGGCAAAAATCAACATGGCCGCCATGCGCACGAATTCCTCGAGTTCAAAAAGATCGGCCTCGTCGTCCTCTTCGCCGTCGCCTTCATAGCCGACACGGGCGATGGCGGCGAGGTCGCCAATGGCGTCCTTCACGTCGGCGGAGAGATTTGCCTCCCCCCGCAACCCGGAATCCCCCAGACCGCTGAGAAAATACTGGCACCAGTCGGAAAGCGCCATAACCCTGTCGGCCAGCGGCCAGTCCTCGTCCGGCAACAGCACTTTAAAACTGAGGTCGGCGCTTTCAAATGCAGCGACGATACTGGCATAGAGCTGCTCAAGGGAAACCAGGGCATTGGCCACCAGCTCTTCATCGCTGTCGAGGCTTTCGATCAGCGCCTGAGCCAGCTTGTCGCCACTCAACCTCTCGCCACCGGCGATACGGCCACAGAGCAGCCCGTGCATTTCCGAAGGGGTTTCCTGAAAGCCTTCAACCTCAAGGCAAAGGGCAAGTTCTTTAAACGTCATCAATCGCCAACCTTGTCAAAACGCCATACTACCATTCACCACCGAGGAAATTCATCCAGGTGCGCCGTCATTTCTGCGCCAGCATTTGCCACAGCACCATGGCAAACCGCTGCTGAAGGCTGAACCAGAACAATTTCCACAGATTTTTTAAAAAGTTAGGCGGTTTATGCTGAAAAGCTGTCAACAGCGTTGACCGTCACCAACCCCGCAATTTATAGTAGGGCAAATTTGCGCCCGTTCGACTCATGACCACTGACAATCTGCATAATCTGGAACAGAAAATAGATCGCCTTATCGCTGTCTGCGACCAGCTGCAGGCAGAAAACCGCTCCCTGCGCGAACGGGAAGGCGCCCTTTTGCGGGAGCGCAGCAAGCTGGTGGAGAAAAACGATACCGCCCGCACCCGCGTGGAAGCCATGATCTCCAGACTCAAAAATCTTGACGTAGACGGCTGAAATGACCATGACAAGCGCCAACAATACCGTCAGCATTCGCATTCTCGACAAAGACTACCAGGTCAATTGTCCGCCGGAAGAACAAAATGCGCTAATTCGCTCATCGCAGCTCCTCGACGCCCGTATGCGCGAAATTCGCAAAAGCGGCCATGTCATCGGGCTTGAGCGCATCGCCGTTATGGCTGCGCTCAATTTAACCTACGACCTGCTGATGGCGGAAACCAGAGCCTCCAACAACGACAGTATCAGCAGGGATATCAGTGCTCTCGATGACAAGCTGTCTGCGGCTCTCGCCCGCTTTGCACCCCAGAGTCACTGACTCTCTCCGCCAAACCCAGGTGTCGACCCCCAGGCTCAGGCTTGGCTCACAAACCCCGTCAGCGCCGTACGCCAGGTTAAGCAATGGACGATAAAGAGCAACCCAGTGTTACCCACAGCGACCACAAGCTGAAATTGCGCAATCTGCGCACAAACGATTTCGACGACATCAAACACATCATGGATCGCGTCTATCCCGGCGGCATGGGCGGGGTGTGGCCAAAGAAAAAATACCTGTCCATGCTCAAAACTTTTCCCGAGGGACAAATCTGCATTGAGGACAACGGCAAAGTGGTCGCCGCCGCCTTTGCCGTCATTGTCGATTACGACAAGTTTGGCGACGAGCACACCTACGACGAAATCACCGGCAACGCCTACCTCAGCACCCACGACCCCAATGGCGATGTGCTCTACGGAGTCGATGTCTTTGCCGATCCCGATTACCGCAACCTGCGCCTTGGCCGCCGCCTCTACGAAGCCCGCAAGGAGCTGTGCCAAAATCTCAATCTGCGCGCCATTATCGCCGGTGGCCGCATTCCCAACTACAAAAACTACAGCGACAGCATGTCCCCCCAGCAGTACATCACCGCAGTTAAGCGCAAGGAGCTTTACGACCCCATCCTCACCTTTCAGCTCTCCAACGATTTTGAAGTCAAGCGGGTGCTCAAGGGCTATCTTCCCGAAGACAACGATTCCCAGGGTTACGCCACTCTGCTGGAATGGTTCAATATTTACTATGAACCCAAGGATGCAAAACTCTTTGGCGCCAAAAAAACCGTGGCGCGGCTGGGCTGTGTGCAGTGGCAGATGCGGGAAATGAAAAGCGTCGAGGAACTGCTCCAGCAGGTGGAATATTTTATCGACGCCCTGTCCGACTATCGCTGCGATGTCGCCCTGTTCCCCGAATTCTTCAATGCGCCACTCATGGGTCTCAAACCCCAGGACAACTCCATCGACGCCATTCGCCTCCTGGCCAGCTACACAGACCACATTCTCGACGCCATTTCCCGCCTTGCGGTCAGCTACAACATCAATGTGGTGGCGGGCTCCATGCCGGTTATAGAAGACAACCTGCTCTACAACGTCGCCTACCTGTGCCGCCGCGACGGCACCGTAGACGCCCAGTACAAGCTCCATCCCACCCCCCACGAAAAGCGCGACTGGATCATGGAGGGCGGCAACGAACTGAAACTGTTTGAAACCGACTTCGGCAAAGTGGGTATTCTGATCTGCTACGACGTTGAGTTCCCCGAGCTGGCGCGTCTCCTCGGCGAACAGGAAATGCAGATCCTGCTGGTGCCCTTCTGGACCGACACCAAGAACGGTTACCTCAGAGTGCGGCGCTGCGCCCAGGCCAGAGCCATCGAAAATGAATGTTACGTCGCCATCGCCGGCAGCACCGGCAACCTGCCAAAAGTCGACAACGTCGATATCCAGTACGGTCAGTCGGCGGTGTTTTCACCCTCGGATTTTGCTTTCCCCCACGATGCCATCATGGCGGAGACCACCCCCAATACGGAGATGACCCTCATTGTGGATGTGGATCTCGACAAGCTGCAAACCCTGCAAAACGAGGGTTCGGTGCGCAATTTCCTCGATCGCCGCCGGGATCTCTACCATATCAAATGGACGGGGGATGATTAAATCCACCGGGAACTCTCAAGGTTGAACCAAAGCCCCTGATTCAACTTCTCCACGGGGGCAGTGCCACGGAATTTCAGCAAATATTTTTGGGTTTTCAGCTCATTTGGGTATACTGGCACCTGACCCTGGCGTGTTTGCCAGTCATAACGTCCTTGAGCCGATACTTGTTATCCAGGGGGGTTGGACCAACTCTGTTGTGCATGTCCGCTTGACGGAAAGCCTGATGAATTGACTAATCTCCCGCCTTGAATTCATCGGGATTCAAGGCAAGCTTGACAGCGGCACAGCCGGGGTTTTCCTTATTCTCCTCCACTGAATGTACTGGCGCTCCCTGAATGACGGATGCAAAGCGGAAAATACGCGCCTCCCTCAGGGAACAACGGCGGCAATTGTCGCTGCGCGAACAGCAAAAGGCCGGAAAACACCTCGCCACTCAGCTGTGCCGCCAGCCATTCTTTCGCCACGCTCGCCGCATCGCCTTTTATTTGGCCAACGACGGCGAACTTGACCCCAGCTTTGCTCTCGATCTCGCCGCAGCCGCCGGCAAAGAGACCTACCTGCCGGTGCTCGACCCCCTGGGCGGGAAAACGCTCAAATTTGCCCGCTGGCAACCTGGCGACAAACTGGTCGCCAACCGCTTCGGCATTGCCGAACCCAGCCTGCAAACAGCGACATTTGCCGCCCCCTGGACATTGGACGTTGTCTGCATGCCCCTGGTTGCCTTTGATGACAGTGGCAACCGCCTGGGCATGGGCGGCGGCTTTTATGACCGCACCTTTACATCCTGCTATCATGGCCGTCGCAAGCGCCCGCTGCTCGTGGGTTTGGCTCATCACTTCCAGCAACAGAACAACCTGCCCGCAGATCCCTGGGACGTCGCCATCCATGCCGTCGCCACCGATCTGGGGGTCATCGTCTTTTCCGGCTCAGCGCAATAACCCCAGGGAATATTCATGAGAAAAACGAAAATCATCTGTACCATCGGCCCCGTCAGCAGTTCTTACGAAATGCTGGAAAAACTCGCCCTCGCCGGAATGAACGTGGCGCGCCTCAACATGTCCCACGGCGCCCACGACAATTGCGCCAAAATCATTAAAGCCATTCGTACCCTGAATAAAAAGCTCGACCACCCCGTCTCCGTGCTCATCGACACCCAGGGACCCGAGATTCGCACCGGCGATCTGCGCAACGACCTCAACCTCAAATCCGGCGATGTCATTTCCGTGGTTGCCCGCGGCGACGCCGATGTGGAATCCAGTTCGATTCACATCAATTACGAAGACATTATTCACGACGTTAAAGTGGGCGACCGTATTACCGTGGACAACGGCCTCATCAATCTGGAAGTGCTCAGCAAGGAAGAGCGCATCATGCAGTGCAAGGTGATTGACGGCGGCGTTCTCAAAAGCAAGCGCCACGTCAACCTGCCGGGCATTCGCGTCAACCTGCCCGCCATCACCGAAAAGGACAAACGGGACATTGCCTTTGCCATGGAGCAGGAAGTCGACTTTATCGCCCTGTCATTTGTGCGCAGCCCCGACGACGTCCGGACTCTTAAAAAACTGCTCGGCAAAAAAGCCGACAAAATCAAGATCATTTCAAAAATTGAAGATCAGGAAGGGGTCAAAAATCTCGACGCCATTATTGTCGAGTCCGACGGCGTCATGGTTGCCCGCGGCGACCTGGGGGTGGAAATTCCCTTTGAAATGCTGCCCAGGGTGCAGCGCCGCATTATTCGCCAGTGCGCCATTTACGGCAAACGGGTCATTGTCGCCACCCATATGCTGGAATCCATGATCGAAAACCCCATGCCCACCCGCGCCGAAGTCACCGATGTTGCCAATGCCGTCTACGAAGAGGCGGACGCCATTATGCTGTCCGGCGAAACCACCGTCGGCAAATACCCGGTCAAATGCGTGGAAGTGCTCGACAAAATTGCCCGCGCCACGGAAAACAGCCGCGGCCTGCGCTTTAGCGACAGCCTCGAACACAGCAGCGACAAACAGCAAATTGCCACCGCCGCCGTCAAACTGGCGGAAGCCATTGATGCCCGCGCCATTATTGTGCCGACAAGGCGCGGCCACATGGCCAATCTGGTCACCAACTGTCACCCCCAGACGCCTATTATTTGTGCCTTTACCAACGACAGCCGCACCAGGCGCCAGCTCACCCTCAACCGCAACGTGCTCAGCTACCGTATCAACTTCAGCAGCGACCCGGAAAAAACCCTGGCCAACGCCGCCCGCATTATGCTGTCGCGAGTGGAATTCACACAGCAAGACCGGGTGGTGGTCATTTCTGACGCCCTCACCGGATCGGGCATTGAATCCATTCAAATCCGCATGCTCGGGGATTTGCTAGACCATTAATCTGTTCAGACAGACGCTTTGTCACCGGCAAAGGTAAAACCGGTGATAAAGCGAACTCGACATGCTATAAACATAACCCTGAATCAAAGGACTTGAACACTTAACGAAAAGGAAAATTCGTCATGCCAAATATCCCCTCGCTTTCTCTGGCAAAAATTGCCAAAAATAACTACGCAGATAAAACCGTTCCGCAACAATCTACTGGCCATGCTTTCGACTTTGGATACAACAAGGTCAGTCAAAAATCAATGGCTGAAATTCTTTCCAATCCGGTTCATGGACAATAAAGAAAGCTAACAAGCAGCTTCACAGCAAAGTGTCATGGAGATACAGATTATAGATATGAGCGTTCATGGTGCAGCGCTCGCTATAGAAGGCACCGGCCACAGGTAATGGTCGATGTCTAAATTTAACCCTAAGGAGCAAAAATGAAGCTTAAAAAAATCACATCAATTTCACGGCTATTAGTGCTGCAATACTGCTGTCCGGCTGCGCAACTATCGTCAACGATCCAAATATTCCGTTAGCGTTCAGCTTTTCAGACGGCTCTTCCGGGGAGTGTACTTTTAAAAATAAGCGTGGCGTATGGCCTTCACCCATCCCAACCCAGGGAGTCATGATCCGCCGCTCAGACGACGCCCTAGTTTACGACTGCACGACAGAGGACGGCAGAGAAGCACATGGTTCTGTTAGAAGTGAAATGGAAGGTGAAAAAATGGCCGCAAGCGTCGTGTTTTGGGATTTAGGGATAACGGATGCAATCACTGACAAACACAGAACTTATCAGGGCAATGTTGTTATCCCTCTTCTTGCAAAAAAGACCGAGTGATACTTCCGCCGAGCACTATTAGATTAAACGCCAGCGCAACATCAGGCCGATGGTATTTACAGCGTTTTATTTACTGACCAGGAACAGCCCATCAAGGGTGCGGCTGTTCTACCCCAAATAACAAAAGTGTGCCGAGATTTCTGCAATTCAGACTTAAATCCTCCCAACAGCTCATCCTACCCTGAACTCTGGCTGACAAACTCCAAGCCACCTTTATGCCCACCCCATAACGTTATAAACTGCCCCCACCAAAAATCATAAACCGAAGAGCAACTATTATGCTTAGTTTGATCGGCCTGCTCGGCGGCCTGGCGCTGCTGATTTTTTTCGCCATTCGCGGTATGCATTTGCTGATTGCCGCGCCACTGGCGGCGCTGGTTATTGCTCTCACGGGCGATTTGCCCCTCTTTGATCAGCTGGCAAATGAAGGCCAGGCCAGCTATGTCGGTTCTTTTATGGCGGGTTTTACGGGATTTTTTAAAACCTGGTTTTTTATGTTTCTGCTCGGTGCAATCTTTGGCAAGGCCATGGAGGAAAGCCACGCAGCAAAAAGCGTGGCCAGGTGGATTATTCAGCATATCGGCTTTAAACACGCAGCAGTGGCGGTGGTGGCGGCCTGCGCCATTCTCACCTACGGTGGCGTGAGTGTGTTTATTGTCGCCTTTTGTGTGTATTCCATGGCGGTGAGTTTGTTTCGGGAGGCCAATCTACCCAGGCGTTTTATTCCCGGGGTTATCGCCTTCGGCTCTGTGACCTTTACCATGACATCGGCGGGTTCGCCGGAAATTCAAAACTGGATACCCATCCCCTACCTCAGCACGTCCCCCTATGCCGGCTGGGAGGTGAGTATTATTGTCGCCCTGTTTATGGCAGTGGTTGGCTACCTGTGGATGCGCCGCATGCTCCGCAGGGCAGTTGCCAATGGCGAGCATTTTGTCGAACGAGCGGACGATATTGGCGATGTCGATAATGCCGGGCTGCCCAATCCCTTTGTCTGCACGCTGCCATTACTGGCTGTACTCGCGGTATCGTTTTTCTGCCATGAAACCCTCGGAACCGCCGCTCTTATTGCGGCGCTGTTTTCCGGAGTGGTGCTCACCTATCTGTTCAATTACAAGTATTTTAACAACCGTGGCCGCCCCTTTACTGAAGGCGCAACCGGGGCGTTGATTGCCATCGCCAATACCTGTGCCGTGGTCGGTTTTGGCACTGTGGCCATGGCAACCCCTGCGTTTGCCGATGTTGTTCAGGTTATGACCAACATGCCCGGCGGCGGCCTAGTGGGCGCAGCCATTGCAGTGAGTGTGATTTGCGGCCTGACCGGTTCCGCCTCTGGCGGTCAGACCATTGCTCTGCCGTTACTGGCGCCCTTGTATGTGGGCCCCGATGTCGCCCCTGAAAATCGGGTAGACCCCGAAGCCTTGCACCGGGTGGTTTCCATTGCCTCCGGCGGTCTGGATTCGCTGCCCCACAACGGCTATGTGGTGACCCTGATTCGCGCCATTTGCGGAGAAACCCATCGCGATGCCTATGGCCCACTGGCCAAACTCACGGTGGTGGTGCCATTTTTGGGTGTCATTCTGGCACTGATAGCCTTTGCCCTGGTGTAACGCAGCTGTTTTTGCGACCGGCTGCCAATCTAAGCGCTTTGGCATAAACAAAAAAGCTGAACCATACTGTTGAAACCCTGAATGCGGCGACACACCAACTCAATTGGACTCACACCCTCTACAATCCAGGAGCAACAGATGAGAGTACATAGTAAAAAATCCTTATTGGCAGCAGCCCTGAGTTTGGCTTTTTCAGCCGCCAGCCTTGGCGACGAACAGGGCGAAAATCCCAGTTTCAGCCGCAGTGTCGTCACGGGCTCCATTGAAATGCTCAGCGGCAAGGGCGGCAATATCGGCGTACTCAAAGGTGAGGATGGCCTGCTGCTGATTGACGACGATTACGCCGATATGACCCCCGCACTGGAGACCGCACTCCAGGAACTGGGCGGCGTCGAGTCAGTGATCTATTTGATCAACACCCATTGGCACGGCGATCATACCGGCGGCAATGAGTTGCTGGGTTCCCACGCCCTGATTGTCGCCCACGACAATGTGCGCAAGCGCCTGACCACGGAACAGGAAGTCAAACTGTTCAATATGAAGACCCAACCCTACCCGGAAAAAGCCCTGCCGGAAATCACCTACAGCCAGGTGATAACCCTGCATTTTGGCGGCGAGGAAGTGGAGATTGTCCATTACCCCAGCGGCCATACGGATGGCGACTCCGTGGTGTTCTTCAAAAACAGCAATGTGGTGCATATGGGCGACCACTTTTTTAATGGCATTTTTCCCTTCGTTGATGTCGATAACGGCGGCAATGTGGAAAACATGGCGAACAACGTTAAGGCGATATTGGCGCAAATTGATGGCGACACCAAAGTTATTCCCGGCCACGGCGCTCTCGGCGACAAAAAGGATCTACAGGCCTTTTATGACATGCTGGTGGGCACCACCGCTGAGGTTAAGGCCATGATGGCGGAAGGGCTGGATCTGGCAGCAATTCAGGAACGCGGCCTCAGCGAGCAGTGGCAGCCCTGGACAAAAGGCTTTCTCAGCACAGAGGTGTGGATCGGCATTATTCACGCCAGCCTGTCGAGGCAGAAATAACTCCAAACAGCACAGCCCCCGCCCCTGCGGTGGGAACAACCCCTGCTCGCGATAGCTTTTCCACCTTTACTATCGCTTGCAGGGCAAACTCGCCACAGAATTGTGCAGGCTCAACCGCCATATTATTGATTGGCATTTCAATATAAATTATCATAATTGACTGCTCAATCAATAAGGATAATCCCATGCTCAGCGCTCCCTACGATCACCCGCTAAATTTGACCACTCAGGCTATTTTTACCTACGGCAGCTGGGGGTTAACCCTGGTGGTTCTGGTCATTGCCTGGCGAATGGGCATCAAAGAAAAAACCCCTTTTTATCTTTTCGCCGTCCTGGCCTCCATGGTTGCCGCCTTTGCCGAACCCCTCTACGACGAGGGCATGATGCTGCTGTTTTATGTTCCCGGCATCTGGTCGCATTTTTCCGCCTTTGGCGTTCCCCAGCCCCTATGGACTCACAGCGGTTATGCCGTGCTCTACGGCAGCGCGGCAATCCGGATCTGCCAGCAGATTTACCACGGCAAGCTCAGCCGCAACGCCCTTTATCTGTGGGCGGGCATTGAACTTCTGATGTCCTGCACCTTTGAAATGATCGGTATCAACGGCGGTGCCTACGGTTATTGGGGACCCCATGTGTTGCGGATTTTTGACTACCCCCTGGCGATCGGCGTGCTCGAAGCGGCGCAGGTGATCTGCTTTAGCGTTGCCGCAGCCCATCTCCGTCAGCGGGTTTCAAGCCATATCGGCCTATTGGGCTTGTTTGTGTTGTTTCCGGCAACCTTTTATATGGCCAACTTTGGCGCCGGTTCGGCGATGATTATTGCGCTGCACCTCGACCAGCCATCAACGGCGCTGGTCTATTCGGGCACCATAGTCAGCATTGGCGCGGCGCTGCTGCTGATTCGCGCTGCTGCTCATTCACTGCCCGACGCGGGAGAACTCTCACCAGCGGGGCTTACTGCTGCGAGAAACAGGACTGCCTTGTAGCAAACACCTTTCTACACCATCAGCCCCAAAGCCAACAACAGGGGTGTGAGTAATGTCAGCGCCACATTGGCGGCCATGCCGGGAACCAGTTTATCGGTATGGCCGATCTCAAACGCCAACACCTTTTTCGCCACAAACAGTGCAAGCGGCAGGGTTAGCAGAGCAAGTAATGTGGGTGCTGGCAATAGGCCGAACAAGCATCCGGCGAGAATCACCACATAACTGGCGGCCATCAGGGCTATGGCGGCAATGGCGGCGGCACGAACTCCCCAGGCAATGGCCAGATGGCGGCGGCCAACGCGGTGATCCGCTTCAATATCGGGAAATTGATTGACGAGCAAAAGATTGCTCACCAGCAGGGTAACCGGCAGTGAAAGCCACAGGGATTCGAGGCCGACAGCGCCAGTGAGCACTAACACACTCAGATTCACCATAAGTAAGCCAAAACCAATTCCCGGAGCAAACAGGCACAGCAGCGGAAACCGGTTCAGCCAGCGGGTATAGACAACAATAATCGCCAATCCCAGAAGGCCGGGAGCAATAAGAGCGCTGCCAATCTGGCCGCCCAGGCGCAGCAAAAAATAAGCGCCAATGGAAAAGGTGGTGAGCAGGGCAATCAGGGCGATATAGAGCGCCAGCGGCACCAGGCGGTTATCGGCAACCAATGTGCCGCTGCCACCGCTAAAGGCAGTGCGCTGGGTAAAGAAATCCAGGCCGCTGCGGAAATCCTCGTATTCATTGAGTGCGTTGACGGCGACATGGCTGGCGAGGGCGGCGATAAATACCAATATCCCCAGGGGGACATCGATGCTGCCGCTGTTTTTCCAGGCCAGAGCAAAGGCCGGAGCGAGGCTGGCGGGTACCAGCAGCAGAAATGGCGCACGAATAATCCCTAAAATACTTGCCACCACGGGCTGGTCTCCTCGAACAATCTAGCGCAGAAAAAACTGGTAGGCGGGATTCTGGGTTTCTTCACAATAATCGTAATCCAGCTCCTGTAAAAACTCCGCCACCCTACGGCGATCCTCAGTGGGCACTTCAAGGCCAACCAGCACGCGGCCAAAGGCGGCGCCGTGGTTGCGGTAGTGGAACATGGAAATATTCCAGGTGCCCGCCAGGCGGTTGAGAAAGTTGGCCAGCGCGCCGGGGCGCTCGGGAAATTCAAAACGAAATACCCGCTCCTGCTTCACCGCTGTGGCGCGGCCACCCACCATATGGCGAATATGAAGCTTGGCCATTTCGTTGTCGGTCATATCCTCCACCGCATAACCCTGATCCCGCAAGCTGGTCACCAGCGTTTCTCTGTCTGCATCAGAGGCTACCTGAACGCCAACAAAAATATGCGCCTGCTGGGGGTCTCCGTAGCGATAATTGAATTCCGTCACCATGCGCCCGGATACCAGATGGCAGAATTGCTTGAAGCTGCCGGGTTGCTCGGCAATGGTCACCGCCAGTACGGCCTCACGCTTTTCGCCGATTTCGGTGCGCTCGGAAATATAGCGCAGGCGATCAAAGTTCATGTTGGCGCCGCTTTCAATGGCCACCAGGGTTTTGCCGCGCCAGCCGTTTTCTTCGATATATTTTTTCATGCCCGCCACCGACAGCGCTCCGGCTGGCTCGGCGATGGATCTGGTGTCTTCAAAAATATCCTTGATGGCGGCGCAGATTTCATCGGTAGTGACGGTAACCACGGCATCCAGGGTTTCCTTGAGAACGCGAAAAGTTTCCTTGCCGATCTGGGCAACCGCCGCGCCGTCGGCGAACAACCCCACCTGCTTGAGGCGCACACGGCGATTTTTAACGAGAGCGGCTTTAAGGCAGGCGGCATCGTTCGGCTCGACAGCGATAATTTTGACGTCGGGGCGCACATATTTGACGTAGGCGGCGATACCGGCGCAGAGACCGCCACCGCCAACACAGACGAAGATGGCATCGATGGGTTCGGAAATCTGTCGCAGTATTTCCATGGCCACCGTGCCCTGTCCGGCAATCACTTCGGGGTCGTCAAAGGGGTGGATATAGACCATATTGGATTTTTCCACCAACGCCATGGCGTGGGCTGATGCGGCGTCGAAGTTATCGCCGACAAGAACCACTTCGCCCCCCAGTGCCTGCACGGCGTTGATTTTGATGGCCGGCGTGGTGCGGGGCATGACAATCACGGCGCGAACTCCCATTTTGCGGGCGGCCATGGCCATCCCCTGGGCGTGATTGCCCGCCGAGGCGGCGACCACGCCGCGTTGTTTTTCTGCGGCCGTCAATTTCATCATGCGGTTGTAGGCACCGCGCAGCTTGAAGGAAAACACCGGCTGTAAATCCTCGCGCTTGATCAGTATCCGGTTGCCAAAGCGCTGGCTCAGCTGGGGCGCGAAATCCACCGGTGTTTCTTCCACCAGATCATAAATATTGGCGTTGAGAATACGTCTTACATAGGACTCAGGCATAGTTCATCAGGCTCGGGTTCAGGTTCGAGTAAAGCTCGTTGTGGTTTCGATCCATGTTAGATCTCCTTTGGCTATCCACTTTCCGCTACCAACTGCGGATGACTTTTGATTTTCCGCAATACGGGTCTAAAATGCACTCCTATTTTTCAACCAGTAGGCCATGTTGTGACAAACTCATTCAATCCCCCCGTTCGCACCCTCATGGGGCCAGGCCCCTCTGACATACATCCCAGGGTTCTGGCGGCTCTGTCGCGCCCCACCATCGGCCACCTCGACCCGGCCTTTATCACCATGATGGACGAAGTCAAAGGCCTGCTTCAATACGCCTTTCAGACCAAAAACCCGCTGACCATGCCGGTTTCTGCGCCTGGTTCTGCAGGCATGGAAGCCTGTTTTGTCAATCTGGTGGAACCCGGTGACAAGGTGATCGTCTGCCAAAATGGCGTTTTTGGCGGTCGCATGAAAGAAAATGTCGAGCGCTGCGGCGGTATTGCCGTCATGGTACAGGATGATTGGGGTGATCCGGTGGATCCGCAGAAAGTCGAAGATGCCCTCAAGGCCAATCCCGACGCCGTCGCCCTCGCTTTCGTGCAGGCGGAAACCTCCACCGGCACCAGCTCCGACGTCAAAACCCTCTGCGAACTGGCGCGGCGCTACGACTGCCTGAGTATCGTCGATGCGGTGACCTCCCTGGGTGGCACCGAGCTGCGGGTTGACGACTGGGGCGTTGACGCCATCTATTCCGGCACACAGAAATGCCTGTCCTGCGTCCCCGGCCTGTCTCCGGTTAGTTTCAGTGAAAAAGCCAGCGCCCGTATCAGCGGCCGCAAAACCAAGGTGCAAAGCTGGTTTCTCGACATGAATCTGGTGATGGGCTACTGGGGCACCAACGCCAAGCGCGCCTATCACCACACCGCGCCCATCAACCCACTCTACGCGCTCCACGAAGCCCTGGTCATGCTCGAAAGCGAAGGCCTCGAAAACGCCTGGGTGCGCCACAGACTCAACCATCAGGCGCTGGCCGCCGGGCTTGAAGCCATGGGGCTGAATTTCCTGGTTGCCCCTGAACACCGACTGCCCCAACTCAACTCCGTGCTGATTCCCGAAGGCGTCAATGACGGCGATGTCAGAGCCACATTGCTGCAGGACTACAACCTGGAAATTGGCGCCGGTCTCGGCGAATACGCCGGCAAAATATGGCGCATTGGTCTCATGGGCTATGCCAGCCGCAAACAAAACGTGCTCCAGTGCCTTTCTGCACTGGAAGCTGTGATTGCCGCCAACGGCGGCAGCATAGCCACCGGCGCCGCCGTGGCTGCCGCCAGCAGGGTTTATCAGGATTAACGGGAAAGTGGCACCAGCTGCTGGAACGTTTGCGCCGAGATCGGAATCAAGCACCAGCAGGCAAACCTAGGCAGTAACAACCTGGTTGCCACAATGAAATTACCGCCATGACTGTCGATTATTTTATCGCCGGCCATGGCGGTTTTTCGTGATTGGGTTTATGCTGGCGGCGTTACTTGCGGATTTATACCCCTGTCGACCATAAAAATGCTAATGCAATGAAGGCAAAATACCGAGCACTGGGCGCTGTTAAGACCCTGCTTGTTTTCACCTACCTGCTTCTGGGTAGCGCTCTGCTTTTGCCTCATGGCAGCTACGACTCGTCTCAACCCGCCGCTGAATCTCACAGCAAGACCCTGGCGGGCTTCTTTGAAAATCGGGAAATAGTTGCCAGCGCCGCGAGCCAACAAAATGTCGGCGACGACGACCCGGCGCTTCGCTCTTTTGAATTACAACAACTGGTGCTGTCTGGGGTTCTCTTCACCGCAACCCTGTGGCTTACTGTTGTTTTTACCAACCCTTTCAACGGCGCTAACGGTATACGCGCTCCGCCTTCATCCTCCTTGCTGACAGTGTAAGTTTCTTTTAAGTGCCGTTAACCGCGGCAACGAAAAACACTCTGCTTTCTCTTTTGAGAATGAGGACATGAATATGGCTATTAAATATCCGCAACCTTTTAATTTGGCTTCCGGCTTTGAGCTGGCACCCTTGCAGCAGCGCCCCGACATTACCGTCAATTCCCCAGCCACAGATATTCTGCTGGATTTCAGAATTCACCCGGCACTGACGATTCCCTCGAAAACCCAGCCCCAGGAGGCGCAGGATCTGTTAGCCAACAGCCGCTCCTCGCTGTTATTGGTGGTCGACCATAGCGGCCATTTTTGCGGCGTGGTAACGGAGCATTCCCTGTCGGAACAGGCCATCATGCAGCAAGCCAGCCTGGGGCGTCGCCGCACCGACCTGCAGGTGAAGGATCTGATGGTGCCCAGAAACCTGATTCTGGCTGTCGACTACAGCGAATTTTGCCGCTCCACAGCAGGTAAACTCGTCGCCATGCTCAAAAATGAAGGCGTCCCCTACATGGTGGTGGTTAATAGCGGCAGCCAGGAAATCATCGGCGTTATCGCCGCAGCGGCGCTGGCAAAACTTTTCAACATGGATCTGACCATTGCCCACCAGCCCTCGTTTATAGACATCTTTGACGCCGTTATGCATTAAGGGTCAACAGCCCTTAGCCTATCCGTTAAAAGATGGATTTTCAGTAGATTTTCAAAACCCGTGCCACGGAATCATTCTTTTTGATGCTTCCGTGGCACACTCAAGGGCACCAACCAAGAACAACGCCTGATACCCGCAAAAATGCGGCCTCAGAGTGGTATCTTTGCCGCCAGCAACATACTGGCGAGCATCTTTAAACCCTGCCCCTTATTGCTGGTTTTCCAGGCCAGATAGAGGGGATCCTGTAAATTGACGCCTCTAACCTCCAACTCCACCAAACTGCCGTTGGCCAGATCGCTCTCAACCTGCCTGCGGGGTAAAAATCCCGCGCCAATTCCCGCCTTCTGGGCGGCAATTTTTTGACCGATGGTCTGCACATAGAAATGTTTGTCTTCGTTGAGAAGCCGAGTGGCGCGAGGTACCGTGGAGCGGCTGGAATCGTGGACAATCACGATACGGTGGCTGGAAATCTGTTCCGCATCAAGAATTTTCGCACTTTTCGCCAGGGGATGATCGGGGCTGACGGCAAACACCCGCTCCACCTGACCCAGCAATTCACAGCGCAGCCCATAACCCTGGGGTTTGGGCTCCGGGGCACCGATTACCAGCTGCACGCGATCCTCGATCAGTGACTCCCAGGCGCCGCCGAGCACTTCTTCGCAAACATCGATTTCGACGCCGGGATGTTCGCCAAGAAAGTCGCCAAGTACCGCCATCACCGCGTCCGCAGGCACCAGGGAGTCGATGGCGATTTTTAATCTTGGCTCCCAGCCCGTTGCCAGGGTGCGCACATCATCACTGAGCACGCCCGCAGCATTGAGCAGGTGGCGACCCTGCTCCAGCAGCAACCTGCCCGCCGGAGTGAACACAGACTTGCGTCCCTGGCGGACAAACAGACTCAACCCCAGCGCCTCTTCAAATTTCTGGATGCTGTAGGAGAGCGCTGATGGCACCCGGTTCAGCTCAGTGGCGGCGGCGGCAAAGCTGCCACGGCGGTCGATGGCGTCGAGAATTTCTAAAAGCTCAAAGGTAATGGCGGCCATAAAATGTTCAATTTTTTTGATAAGACTGAACTAAATTAAGCCATTATTTAAATAAAAGCCAGAAACTACAATGGGCGCACAAATCAAATTCACTGAAAGGAAACATTATGAACATTGCCAAATTACTGCTTGCAACCCGCAACGGCTTTGACGACCTGCCCCTGCGAATTGCCGCTGGCGTTATTTACAGCGCCCACGGCGCCCAAAAACTGTTTGGCTGGTTCGGCGGCTACGGCATTGAGGGCACCGGCCAGTGGCTGGATTCCATCGGCCTCTCCCCCGGCGCATTGATGGCGGTACTGGCTGGCGGCGGCGAATTTTTTGGCGGCATTCTGTTGCTGCTGGGCTTGCTCACCAGACCGGCCGCCATTGTCACCGCGTTCGCCATGGTCGTCGCCATCTTCGCGGTTCATATTGAAAACGGCCTGTTTATGGCCAACAACGGCTACGAGTTCGGCCTTGCCCTGCTGGGCACATCCCTTGCCCTGGCCATTCGCGGCGCCGGTAGCCTCAGCGTAGACCGCGTTTTGACAACACGCTAACTCAACTTTTTATTCACAGGGAATCGACAATGAATATTTTGAAAATTGATAGCAGCCCCAGAACAGAAAGCTCCAACAGCCGCACTCTGACCAGTGCCCTGGTGGCGGCGCTTGGCGACGCAGAGGTGAAAACTCGGGATCTGGCCAATAACCCTCTGCCGTTGCTCAGTGCCGAAGAGCTGGTGGCTCTCCACGGCAGTCAGCCCATCGACAGCGACAGTTTCCGCCGTCATCAGCAGCTGTCTGACCAGCTGATCGCGGAGCTGAAGTGGGCGGATACCCTGGTTATTGGCATCGCCATGCACAATTTTTCAGTGCCTGCGCCGCTCAAGCAGTGGATCGACTACATTTGCCGCGCCGGTCATACGTTTCACTACACGGCCGACGGCCCCGCCGGGCTGACTCCTATTCGCCAAGCCTACCTGGTGGTTGCCACTGGCGGCACACCCATCGGCAGCAGTGTTGATTTTGCCAGCGGCTATGTGAAGTGGATCTGCCAGTTTATTGGCGTCAGAGACATCCATATCATTGATGCCAGCGGCTCCAAGGGCACACCGGAAGAGGTTATTGCCAATGGCAATGGGCAAATCGACGCCCTGGTATCACAAACTGCTGTGGCTTAGGCTGTGTTAACCAGCGATCAAAGGAGGTAACCATGGGACTTTTACAGCGGGGCAAATGGGTCGACCAGTGGTACGACACGGATTCATCCGGCGGCGAGTTCAAGCGCCAGGACAGCCGTTTTCGTCACTGGATAACCGCACAAGGAGAGGACAACAGATTTATCGCCGAAAGCGACCGCTATCATCTGTTTGTGTCACTGGCTTGCCCCTGGGCTCATCGCACCCTGATTTTCAGGGTGCTAAAGCAGCTTCAGACGCACATAGGGGTCACTGTGGTAAAACCTTTGATGCTGGAGAATGGCTGGGAATTTTGCAGCGGCGGCGACGATCTCTACGGCCTGGACTTTCTCTACGAACTTTATCTGAAAGCCAACCCCAACTACGAGGGGCGGGTCACCGTGCCTTTGTTGTGGGATAAAAAACAACAGTGTATCGTCAACAACGAGTCCGCTGACATCATTCGCATTTTCAACAGCGCCTTCAACCAAATCACCGGCAATAGGGACGATTACTATCCGGAACCCCTTCGGAAAGACATCGATGCCATTAACCAGCGGGTTTACGACACCATTAACAACGGTGTCTACCGCGCCGGTTTTGCCACTTCGCAATCCGCCTACGAAAAGGCCTACACCGCTCTGTTCGCCAGTCTCGACTGGGTGGATGACCTGCTGTCACAACAGCCGTACCTAGTGGGAGGCAAGCTCACCGAAGCGGACTGGCGACTGTTCACCACGCTGATTCGCTTTGACGCCGTCTACCACGGCCATTTCAAATGCAACCGCAACAAGCTCGCCGAATATCGCCATATTCCCGGCTATATGGAACGGCTCTACGGAATGCCGGGGGTAGCGGAAACGGTGAACTTTGATCACATCAAACAGCATTATTACGGCAGTCACAAAACCATCAATCCCTTCGGGATTATTCCCGCAGGGCCAAAACCGGATTTTGGCCCATTTGCCCGCCAGTGAAGAGCCGCCGGGAACTTGAATTTTCGCGCCGCAACCCCTCGATTTGAGGGTGCACTGGTGTAGATTACGGGCTAGACTAACGCCTTGATCGACTCGGAATGCACAGGACGTCATGGCAACAACCTATGGGGGCAGCTGTCATTGTGGCAGCGTAAGCTTCACCGCGACCACAGACAACCGCAAGGTTATTGTCTGCAACTGCTCTATTTGTCGCAAAAAGGGCGCCCGCCACCTTCGTGTAACCCCCGCAGAATTTACCCTGCTCAGCGGTGAAGACAGCCTCAGCAAATATCAGTTTGGCAGCAAAACTGCCAGCCATTATTTCTGTAGACGCTGCGGCATTGCCCCCTTTACCAAGCCCAGATCCGCCCCCAATATGATCAACATCAATATCCAGTGTCTGGACACGCCGGCGCTGGAAGACTGCAATTTTGAAATTGTCCATTTCGACGGCCAAAACTGGGAGCAAGCGCTGGCCGCCCTTAATCAGGCGCTCTCCCCTGACGCCCTTTCTGGCAACCGATAGCCGCAAAGATTAATGAGTGGAATGAAAACAGAGGAACTATGAAAAAAACAGCTGCTACCCTTATTGCCGCCATGCTGACCACCGGCCTCCTGTCCGGGTGTTCAATGGTCAAAGTCTCCGAAGCGGGCAAGCGCGTCGCCATGCTAAGCAACGACCAGGTTGCCGGTTGCACCCGGGTTGGCTCCGTGTCCACCTCCGTACTGGATAATATCGTCGGCATCCCCCGCAACGATAAAAAAATTCAGACCGAACTGGATCGCCTCGCCCGGGATCAGGCGGTGTTGATGAAAGCCAACACCCTGGTCAGGATGTCCATCATTGACGGCCAGGGTTCCTACGTGGCTTACAACTGCTACTGACAACCGCCCCGCTTGCGCGGGCAATCCTTGACCGCGCAACTGGCATCCCCACGCCCAGGGCTTATAATGGCCAGCCCAGCCAATCACAGAACCCACGCCATGACCCAGGACGAACTCAAGCAAGCGGTTGCCGCTGCCGCTGTAGACTACAGCCTCACCAGAATTGAGGCGGACAGCATTATCGGCATAGGCACCGGCTCTACCGCCAATTTTTTTATCGATATGCTGGCTGCCCACAAAGGCAAATTTGCCGGCACTGTCGCCAGTTCCGACGCTTCCGCGCAACGACTGAAAAACCACGGCATCGCCGTCTACGACCTCAATGCCGTCGACGAAGTGACTATCTATGTCGATGGTGCCGATGAAACCAATCCCCGCCTTGAACTGATCAAAGGCGGCGGCGCGGCGCTGACTCGGGAAAAAATTGTCGCCGCCGTCGCCAGAGAATTTGTCTGCATCGCCGACGATAGTAAATGGGTGGATCATCTCGGCACCTTTCCGTTGCCGGTGGAAGTGATTCCCATGGCGCGCAGCCATGTGGGGCGCGAGCTGGTTAAACTCGGCGGCGACCCGGTCTACCGCGAAGGTGTGATTACCGACAACGGCAATATTATTATCGACGTTCACCACCTTCACCCCATCGCCTCGCCCCGCCAGCTGGAAGAAAAAATCAACAACATCACCGGCGTGGTCACCAACGGCCTTTTTGCCTTGCGGCCTGCGGACTTGCTGCTGCTGGGGTCAGTCAGCGGGGTGCGGCGGATTACTGCCAAGAATTAACCCGAATACTGCACCAGCACAGTCTAAAATCCGGATTTTGTTCGGGTATAATAAATTTAAAGGTAACGCAATTAGTTGCCGGCCAGGTTTCTCTGATTCATTCAGCAAGCAAATAGCCACCCACCTGAAAACACTCAATCGAGGAAAAAGAAACACCATGAATATCGAAAACAATAAACATCTGGTGACAGATTTTTTTGCCCACTTCAAACGCAAGGACGTACAGAAAGCCCTGGATATGATGACGGAGGATGCCACCTGGTGGATTGGCGGCAAAGCCGAACTTTTCCCGATGTGCGGTCTAAAAACCAAGGAAGAAATGGCCGCCATTCTTTTTGAGCTGGTTCCAGGCACGGAAGATGGTTTGGAGATCAAGCCCAAAAGCATGATTGCCGAAGGAAACAAGGTCGCCTGCGAGGCCGAGTCTTACGGGGTTCTTGGCAACGGCCGCATCTACAACAACGAGTACCATTTCCTGATCGAGATTCGGGATGGCAAGATTGCCGCAGTCAAGGAATACCTCGACACCATGCACACAGCAGATGTGCTCAAGGGGTAAAGTGATGGATCCCGGCCGGATCGGGATCCATTGGCAGTAGACATGCTCGCGGCTGCGATGTCGATGATAAAACCCTCAATACCCTGGAACCATTCGCCGTGCTCGGGGGGGTTAGCTGGACAGTTCCGCCAGTACAATCCGGGGTTTGTCTTGGCGAGATTTTCCACAGCTTCCGCTTGCCGATCTTCCCTTGATGGCGCCCGACCTGAAGGCAAAAATTCAGGCATTGCTGCAATTTTCCCGTTAGCTGGCCGCCAGCCCAGCAAGGTATTGCCTGGGAGTAATGCCCGTGGCTGTTTTGAAGGTAGCGGAAAAATGGGAGGTGCTGCTAAAACCCAGCTGATAGGCAATTTCGGTCACACTCCAGCGCTGCGTTCGCAACAACTTTTCGGCGCGCGCAATGCGCTGATTGACAATGAAGCGATGGGGAGGGCAGCCAAACTGTTTTGTAAACTGTTCGCAAAATGCAGTGCGCCCCAAGCCTGCTATGTCTGCCAGCTCCTCTATCTGTAAGCGCTCGCCAATGCGCCGCTCAATTTCCCTGAGGGCGGCAGAAAAGTCGGCGCCTCCGGGTTCAGCTGCGTCCTCGCCTCTGTCCTGAGCGAGGCGAACGGGCTCGACTTTTTCATCGGAAACCACGTGCAGCAGGTGCCAGGCAAGCGCCTCAAGAATCTTGGTGCGGTAATGGGAGGCATCATCAGATGTCACTCTGGATGTCTTGAGCAAGGCGCGAACGCTGGCGTGGGTGTAGTCATCGCGCACAGCAAACAGGCAGTGGGGCAAATGGATAAGCTGACCACCCCTGTCGCCAAACAAACCCATGGCGCTGTCTGGAAAATGCATGGTAGCAAAGGTTACGGGCCCGTCTATCAGGTACTCGATGGGCTGGCTGCGGGGAACAAGAGTAATATCTCCCGGCCGGGAAAATCTGTCGCTGATTCCGTCTTCAGTAAAAATACGCAGCCGTCTCACACCGCCAAGATGCACAGCAAGTGTCACTTCACGCAGGCGTGGAATACGCACGTTTTTAACCGGCTTCAACCCCCAGCTGTAAAATTTGATGCCGATATTGGGTGGCGCACCGCATTCGAGCAAAGGCTTGGTCTGGCAGACACTGGTGTAACCTTCGAAAGCAGGAACGCTGGCACTTGAGGACACATTCATCAGCGTTACCCTAGTACCGCAACCTGGAAGTAGTGGAACAAAACGAAAGGGATGGTTTCGTGCTCCTGGCAAGGCGCACGCCAAAGCAAAGGCTGGTTGCCTTTGCAAGGGCTTGCAACGCCGCAAGGGGTGCGAAGACGCGCTTTCATGTTTCGTTATTTCCTGGTTGCAGTACCAGTTATTGTTCACACTGAAAGTCTAGAGCGTTCTCTCCATGGCGTCTATACCGCAAACTGTACCCACAGAGTCTAGAGCCCTGGGTTTTTAGTGGTATATAAAGGCGGGATAACCACGCCGCTGGCAACCATTTACCACCCTTGCGCCCGCCTGTTTTTCACTTGATCCCGGCGCACAAATTCAGGCACGGGGGCAATTTCAGCGTCAGCCTGACACCTGTAACCCTGCCCATTTCACCTTCCCGCCATTGGCGTCACGGACGATTATGTCAATGGCTCGGCGAATAATTCTGGTATTAGCAACAACCCTGAGGTTGATATAAATGATTCATCGTTCCAGATAACTTGAGCCATGAAGAGTTTAACCATGAAAACAGCTGAACCCTTATCTCCCCCCAATACCGTTGCGGATTTACTGGCCACTGCCCGCACAACCACAGGCTTGTCGGATTTTGGTAACATGGGATTTGTCACCGGGCTCGAAAAGGTTGTTGCCGGATTTAATAACGAAGCACAGTTAACGGCGATTGGAGAGCAAATGGCCTTTGGTGGTCTGCTGAATTTTTTGATCAATCGTCTACGTTATGTTCGAGATAACAAAGAGCATCCGGAAATCCTTGAAGAAAAAATCATTAACCCAATCATTATTCTTGGGTTGCCCCGAACAGGAACCACCAAGTTGCAGAGGGTACTGTCGGCCGACCCCCAGTCACAGCCCATGACCTATTGGCGCATGATGAACCCGGCGCCTCTTCCTGGCGAAGAACCCGGCAACCCCAGGGAGCGAATTCAGGTGGCGGAAGCCGTGGTGCAGATGCTGGCTGAGAACTTCCCCAGCTTCATGGCTCGCCATCCGACAGAAGCGCAACAGCCAGACGAGGAAGTGCTGCTGATGCAGGGTGCTTTTCAATGTGCGGTTACCTGGTTGTTTGCGCGTATGCCATCCTTCTATGACTATGTGATGGCCGCCGACCAGCTGCCCACCTACCAGTATCTGCACTCCCAGATGCAATACCTGCAATGGCAGGACGGCGGCGGACGCGGTCGCTCCTGGATACTGAAATCCCCTTGCCACACCGGCTATCTTGACACCCTGCTGAAGGTATTCCCCGATGCTGTTTTGGTTAACTGCCATCGCGCCGTGGCCAAGGTGATTCCCTCAATCGCGGCACTTGTTGAAGAAATGCGCCGCATTCACAGCGACCCGGTGGACAGACCCGTAATCGGCCCGGAAATGCTCGACTATTTCGGCCGCCTGATGGACAGACATCTTGAGCAGAGAGCCAAGCTACCCCCCGGTCGCGTTCTCGATTTCCGCTACGAAGATATCGTTGGCGATGTGGTTGGCGTCGTCGCACAAATTTATTCAACCCTGGGGCGATCCCTGAGCCAGGAGGCCATTGCCGCCATGAAGGCTCACGAACAGGAGCGCCCGCAACACCAGTTTGGCAGTTACACCCATTCAGCGGCTGACTACGGCTTGACAGAGGAAATGATCAATGCCCGCTTTGCCAGCTATCAAAGGCGTTATGCCGACTATCTCCGCCCATAAACCTGACTAAATTTTGAGGAACCAGGACATGACACAAAGAGCATCCTTTGAGCATTTAAAGTTTTCCAGCCCGGAAATCTGGCGGGAAGTCATCAAGGTAATGGGAGAAATTGAAGCACTCGTCTGGGATGACCCCCTGGTCACCGACGATCTCACCCGCGCCGAGGGCGTAAGACAACTTACCCGCCTCATTGCCGGCGGCTTTCCTATTACTATGGAGATGATCGATCCAGACTACCCCCAGTTTTTACAGCTGCTGAGCACCCGCGTCCAATGGGGGCTGCCATCGGCCGACTGCCACTATGTCTGGGCGCCACTACATGGCGACAATGTCTACCGCATCGTTGGCGACCGCGGTACCGCCCGGGTCATCGACCTTGAGGTCAGGGAAGATCATATCGCCCACCTCGGTGACTGGAAGCTCTTCCATCGCCTTCAGGAACTGGAGGTTGGCCCCAACAATCAGGTTGAAATCATTGCCAGCAGGGAGCGTCCCACCAATGCCGCCAACTGGCTGCAGCTCCCTGAAGGCCCCTGCAACGTCATCTTCCGCAATTACTTTTATGACTGGGATACAGAACAGGCAGCGCGCCTGACCATCATTACCGAAGGCAAGCCCTACCCACCGCCCGCGCTCACCGAAAATGCCATTCGCCGCAATCTCGAACTGTTTTGCGATTTACTCCGTGAAATGCCCGCCGGGTTTCGCCAAACGGTCGGTGAATATTACAGGGCGCCAACCGACAAGCTTTCCTTTGACGGCATAAATTACGGTTTTGCCTCCCTGAGTTACGGCAAAAGCACTTACGATATTGCTGATGACGAGGCCTTGATTCTAGAGATTGAACTGCCTAAAACCAAATTCTGGAATATCCAGATAGGCAGTCATTTCTGGGAAGCCCGCGACTACCATCTGCGCCAGACTTCCCTCAACGGCCACCAGGCGCATATCGACAACGATGGCGTATTCCGCGCCGTGATTTCCCACAAAGATCCCGGCGTTGCCAACTGGCTCGATACCGGCGGTCATTCGAAAGGCCTTATTACGGTTCGCTATTTTGAAGCGGAGTCAATCCTGCCAACACGTATTCAGCGCACCAAACTGAGCCAGGTGGCTGCGCTGTTGCCACAGGAAACTGCGCAGGTTTCCGCAGAGGAACGGCAGCGCATACTGCAAAAGCGCGCCTGGTCTTTCCCCCGCATAGGTCGCGAATAACCCTAACGCAAGCAATCGCAGGAAAACATGTGACTAGTATCGAAACGCTATTTTCCATGACAGGAAAGATCGCCGTGGTTACCGGAGCTGGCACCGGCATGGGCAAGCAGTTTGCGAATACCCTGGCAAAAGCGGGCGCCAAGGTGGCCTGCGTGGCGCGCAATGGTTCTCGCCTGGAACAGGTGGTCGCCGCTATCCGCGACGCCGGCGGCGAAGCCATGGCAATTGTCGGTGATGTGGGAGACAAACAGGCCATCGAATCCGTATTCGATGCAGTGGAAAAAACACTGGGGCGCGCCAACGTCCTGGTGCACTGCGCGGCACAGGCGGATTTTGGTCTTTTTCCAAATATCGAGGACGACACCTGGGACAACCTTGTCAATGTCAACCTCTCAGGCACCCTGCGTCTTTGCCGGAGCTTTTCCCGCCGTCTGATTGCCGCCAACGAACCGGGAACAATCGTTGTCGTCACCTCAATTACCGGAGACAGGGTATTGGGCGGCATGCCCGTCTATTCAACCCTAAAGGCGGCCACCAATCAGCTCACGAAAGCGATGGCTCGGGACATGTTTGGCCACCACATTCGCGTTAACGCCCTAGCGCCGGGTTACTTCGCAACCGAGATGTCCTCCGGTCTTTTTGACAGCCCCGGTGGTAAAGTCCTTATTGAACAACACCCGCTGAAAAGACTCGGCAACGTCGCCGAACTTGAGGGTCCATTGCTGTTGTTGGCCAGCGATGCCTCCTGCCACATGAACGGTTCTATTGTCACCGTTGATGCCGGGCACTCAATTGCCCTGGCCTAATTATTCAAGGAGATGGGATTTCGCCTGCAGTGACGCCGCAAACAATCTATTCATAACGTAGAGGATCAACAATGTTAACCGTTGAAGAAATAACCAAGCGCTTCCACGCCGAACAGGCTCATCCCATTCGCCCAACAAAAGCAACGGATCTTCCCCCCACCTTTGAGTCGATAACCCCCGAATGGCTAACCTCCGTTATCGGCGCACAAACCCCGGGGGCTGAAGTGGTCTCCCTGCAACTGGGGCCTGTCGATGACGGCACCTCGAACCGCCGTTTCATTTATATGACATGGAATGACAAGGGACAGGCAGCAGGCCTGCCCGAAAGCGTTTTCTGCAAAGGAACCCTGAGTCTCGAAAGCCGCTTTATTCTCGGCTTGAATGGCGGCGTAAAAGCCGAGGTCAACGCCTACAGGGTGTTGCTGCCAAAACTGGGTGTTATCGCCCCCCGCCCCTTTCACGCCAATTACGATCCTGAAACCCTGAACTCCATCATCGTTCTGGAAAACCTTGCCAGCAAAGTCGATTTTTGCACTATGGCAACCGATCTCACTTATGAGCAGGCGCAAAGCCAAATGCGTTTATTGGCCGAGCTGCACGGCACCTTTTACGAAAGTAAGGCGCTCAGAACGGACTTGAACATGTTTGACGCCTGGGAGGATTTTTTCTTTATCACCTGCGATCACCTGGGGTGGGCAGATGCCAGTATCAAAGGTTTCGCTGCCGCCAAAAAAGTGATCCCGCCCCGACTATTTGCCCGCGAAGCTGAAATTTGGCCGGCGACAGTGAAAGCCGGCAGAGCCCATTCGACCATGCCCCAGGGCATGATTCATTCAGACGTTCATTTAAAGAACTGGTTTATCACCCCGAAAGGCGAGATGGGCATCAACGACTGGCAAAATTGCACCAGGGGCAATGGCTCTCGAGATCTCGCCTACTGTATCTCTACGGGACTAACGCCGGAAAAACGCAGGCTGTGGGAGCATGACCTCATTGCCTACTACCTCGCCCAGATGGAAAAGTTCGGCGCCCCCCGTCTCGATTTTGACCTGACGTTCAAACGTTACAAACAGCAGTTATTTTTGGCGCTGTCCTGGTGGAGCGGCACCCTCGGCAGACCCGAAGGCGCACCCATGATGCAGCCCCAGGAAACGTCTCTGGAATTTATCCGTCGCACAACCATTGCCATCGACGACCTGGATGCTCTGGACAGTTTTGATGATGGCATCGAACTGAGCGGAATGGCTGCACATGTAAATTAAAGCGACTTCATCCTGAATGGTCTACGCTAAGGAAGCGCTGATTAATTTTGTTTTCGTCACTCTCGCGCAGGGGGGAGCCCAAAAGTCCAGCGACTATAGATTTCCGCCGGCGCCGGAATGACATTCATCAGAGTTCCACTAAAAAGTGCTTATTAGTTGAAATTTGGCAATCGGGAGAATTAGAAAATGGCGACACACATCACCTTGCAGGACAACAATAAAGCGCTGATGATCTGGCGGCGATTGCGACAGAAAGCAGCACTGGTTCTAACCATTGTGGCAATGGCTGCGGCGAGCGCAGCCCATGGCAGTGAAAAGCCGAAGACTCTAGCGGGTCTGGCAACTGTCGCCGGCACAGTTGAGGCCGCCAAGCCCTTCAAGGCTGCGCAGGTGTACCTGCTCAATCTCGACAAACGGATTCAGTACATGGTCTTCACAAAAGACGGTGCCTTTGAAGCCGTGGCGCTGTTTCCCGGACGCTACCAAGTCACTGCGCGCGCCATCGGCCTGGAATCCGCCAGCCAGGAATTGACCCTGGCCGCCGATGAACACAACAGCGATCTTCGCCTCAGCATGAATGCGACGGAGGATCCGCAGCAGTTCCCCTCCTCCGTCGACCCGAAAACCGTTCGCCTCTTCAATGCTGCCGGCTGGAACGATCCTTCGGCGCCCGTGGTGTTTGGCAGTTACGACGAGATCTATCCGCCGGAGCCGGGTCGGGTCGTGCTGGAGAAAGTCTGCTTCGCCTGTCACGGCGAGAACACCTTTGCCCTGGCGCCGCGCAGCGAGGGCGAATGGGCTTATGCGGTGGATTACATGCGCGGCACCTGGCTCGGCGAGCAGAATCGCCTGAGACTCGGGGAGGGCATTCTTGCCGGCTCGGCGAGCAACTTCCACTTTGGGCTAGAGGATCGCAAGGAGGTTATTGCATACCTCACCAAACATCTCGGCCCGGACAAACCGTCCCGCGCGGTGCGCACGGATGTGCAGGTGCCCTTTGATGAAGATGAATTGGCAAAAGCGCAGCTCATCGAGTACTACGTGGGCGACGAACTCCAGGATCGCCAGCAGACTGCAACGGTGGGCTCGGAGCTTCACGCCACCGCCACTGCGGGCGAACACATGTTGATTACCCTGCAGCTCGATGCCCAGGGCAATGTCTGGGCGGTGGATCGCGCCGTGCCTTCCCAGCTGGTGCGACTCGATCCGCGCACAGGGGAGCAGAAATTTTACGTTCTGCCGGATCCTCGCGCTGGTGTTCACGACCTGGTCATCGACCGGCAGGGCACCATTTGGGTCACCGAGTTTACCCGCAACCCGGATGGTACGGGAGACGGCATCCCGCGCTTGATTGGTTTCAACCCAAAGACCGAGAAGTGGGAGCATATTCTCGATGCCGATCCTGACAATGTCACGCGCAACCCCAACAAGGGGCCATTGATGGCACCAACTGTAGACTCCAAGGGCAATGTTTACATGAACTGGATGCTCAATGGCGCAATTGCGAAGTGGAATCCGGCAACAGAAAAAATGTCGGTATTTCTTATTCCAACGCCAGCGGCCACCCCCTATGGCGCCGCCATGGACGCCAACGACAATCTCTGGGTAGCGCTCTGGAATGGTGGCAAACTTGCAAAATTTGACACCAATGTGGAGCAGTGGACTGAGTTCACTCCGCCGACCTACCCCGCCAACCTGCGGCGCGGCCCAAATGCCGACTCCGCCAACAATATCTGGGTTGGTATCTGGGCGGGGGGACCGCGCCCCGGCAAAATCGCCAAGCTGGATCAAAACACCGGTCGCTGGACTGAATGGGACATTCCCCACCGCGGCGCCCAGCCCTACGAGGCTTCTGTGGACAAGGACGACAATATCTGGTTTCCGGAAACAGGAGGGCCTGATCTGCCGTCGGTGATTGGCCGCTTCAATCCCCGCAGCGAGAAATTCACCTTTTATCCCAAAATGCAGTTCGTTGCCGACAGCTCCTGGGTGAGGCATAGCGCCGATGGCGCCGTGTGGTATGCCCCGCGATACGGCGCTCCTCCCGGTCACAGTGGTTTTGGCGTGCTCTATCCCGACAAGGATCAGATTACAAGCCTCGCCGCCTACCCCCTGAATGGACCGCCAGGCTATGGGTTCAAGGTGTCAGAGCACAACAAAGGCAAAGATCATTGACCTAACACTCACGCCCCCAATGTTCGCAACAATCTCCAGGTTGCGGACAGCCACGCGGAGTGCGGGGCAGAATATCCATTCTGCCCCGCACTCCGCCAATAGCAGCGATCAATCAGGCCGCTTCCTCTTCCTTGACAATCGCGCCGCTAGCGTCTTCCACCTGCTCGCGAATCAGGTAATCAAAAGCACCTAAAGACGCGGTGGCGCCGCTGCCCATGGCAATAATGATCTGCTTGAAGGGCAGATTGACGACATCGCCAGCGGCAAACACGCCGGGAACCGAGGTCTCACCTTTTGCGCCAATAACAATTTCACCGCTGCGGCTCAACTCCATATCACCTTTTAACCACTCTGTGTTGGGCACTAGGCCGATCTGGACAAAAATACCCGCCACAGCGATGGCGCCTGTTTCACCGCTGGTTCGATCGGTATAGGTGAGGCCGGTAACGCGCTCGCCGTCGCCAATCACTGCCGTAGTTGCGGCATGGGTGACAATGGTGATATTGCCCATGGCTTTTGCCTTGCGAATCAGCACCTCGTCAGCGCGCAAGGTATCGGCAAATTCCAGCACAGTAACCTGTTTGACAATCCCGGCGAGATCAATGGCCGCCTCGATGCCGGAGTTGCCGCCGCCAATCACAGCCACAGACTTGCCTTTAAACAACGGACCGTCGCAGTGGGGGCAGTAGGCAACGCCCTTGCCACGATACTCCTGTTCGCCGGGCACATGCATTTCCCGCCAGCGGGCGCCGGTGGCAATGATCACTGCGCGACTTTTAAGGGTAGCGCCGCTGTCCAGATCGATTTCCACCAGGCGCTCGCGACGCAATTTTGCCGCCCTCTCCTCGGTGATGATATCCACCGCGTAATCGCGGACATGCTCTTCAAGACCGGCCACCAGTTTTGGGCCTTCGGTTTTTTTCACGGAAATAAAGTTTTCGATGCCAACCGTGTCCAGCACCTGGCCGCCAAAGCGTTCGGCGACTATGCCCGTGCGAATCCCTTTGCGCGCTGCATAGATAGCTGCCGCTGCGCCAGCGGGACCACCGCCAACCACCAATAAATCGTAGGGCGCTTTTTCCGCCAACTTGGCTGCCTTGCGTTTTGCCGCGCCGGTATCCACTTTGTTGACAATTTCCGCCAGCGTCATGCGCCCCTGGCCAAACGGCTGGCCGTTGAGATAAACACTGGGCACCGCCATCACCTTGCGACTGTCGACCTCGTCCTGAAAGAGGGCGCCGTCGATCATGGTATGGCTGATATTGGGGTTTAGGGTCGCCATTAAATTCAATGCCTGAACTACATCGGGGCAATTCTGGCAGGACAGCGATACATAGGTTTCAAAGCGAAATTCCCCCTGCAGCCCTTCAATTTGCTCAATCAGCGCCGCCTCCGTTTTTGGCGGGTGACCGCCGCTGTGCAACAGCGCCAGCACCAGCGAACTAAATTCGTGCCCCAGGGGTATGCCGGCAAACGCCACTCGCGGGCTGATACCCGCAGGGGCAATCTCCATGCTGGGAATGCGCGGATTGGCACCGTTTTCGGCAAGGGAAATTTTTTCCGAGAGACCGCTGAGTTCACGCACAAGAGCGCGCAGTTCGACGGCTTTTTCCGAATCATCTGCAGTCAGAATAATCTCGATGGGTGAGACCAGCGCCTGCAGATAACTGCTTAATTGCTGCTTGAGATGAGTATCTAACATGGGAGTTTCCTGAATGAGAGTTTCCTGAAATACAGTGAACGCTTTGAGCGCTCCAGCTTTGAAGCGCGATGTGGCAATAGGGTTGCCGCACCTGTGCAGGTGCGGCAGTGGCCAGACTTAGATTTTGCCGACAAGATCCAGGGACGGCGCCAAGGTGGCTTCCCCCTGCTGCCATTTTGCCGGGCAGACTTCGCCGGGGTGCTCGGCCACATACTGGGCGGCTTTCAGCTTGCGCATCAGATCTTTGGCATCGCGGCCAATACCTTCGGCGGTTACTTCAGACGCCTGAATAATGCCCTGGGGATCGACAATAAAAGTGGCTCTGTCTGCCAGCCCCTGATCCTCGCGCATGACACCAAAATTTCTGGTGATGGTGCCTGTGGGGTCGCCGATCATGGTGTACTGAATTTTGGCGATAGTCTCTGAGGCATCGTGCCAGGCCTTGTGGGTGAAATGGGTATCCGTGGAGACCGAATAGACCTCAACACCCATTTGCTGGAGCTCTTCGTAATGATCGGCAACATCCCCCAGCTCGGTGGGGCAGACAAAGGTAAAATCGGCCGGGTAAAAGAAAAACACCGCCCACTGGCCTTTGACATCGGCATCGCTGACTTCAACAAATTGTCCCTGCTTGAACGCCTGGGCTTTGAAAGGTTTGATCTCAGTATTGATTGCTTGTGACATGGGTAACTCCTGTGCGTCGGGGGGTTAGTTGTTGCTACAGGAGTTAGAATAGGGCACGGCTTGTTATATTTAAAATTAATTATGGCTAATATATCGATAGTGAAAATAATTTAGGATCAAGCCACTCGAATTCAAGTGGCGACCTCGGCAACGGCTTGTTTCGCGTTGATCTTTTTGGTGTTGCTTTCGATAGCGTTCAGCAGTGCAACCAATGAGCGCCCAACGGCATAAGCCAGGTTTACCGGAACTGCATTGCCTATTTGCTTGTACTGTGCCGTCAACGGCCCGGAAAATGCCCAGTCATCGGGGAAAGTCTGGATTCTTGCATATTCTCTGACGGTTAAAGGCCGGGTTTCGTCAGGGTGGCAGCGTTCCGTCTGTTTCTGAGCCGGCGCGCAGGTCAGCGTCAGGCTGGGTTCGTCCCAGGCCAATCTCCGCGCCATGCCGGTTTTGCCGCCTCCGAGAAAATAACTGTTTTTCATGTATTCTCTTTGTATGTGGTCAGGCAAATCCCGCCAATATCCCCCCTGGGGCACCATGGACAATATTTCTTTTTTGCGCGCCGGGTATTGTTGCCCATTGGAAGCCGGAACCTCGCTGTCATAGAGTTCACCGGCCTTAAGGGCATCCCGCATGGTCATGATTCTGGTGTAGGGTGATGGCCAGTTGAAGGACACTTTCGGTGATAAATCCTTTCTTATACCAATCAAAAAAAGGCGCTCCCGTTTTTGGGGAACCTGATAAAACACCGCTTTCAACACCCTTGGCTCCACCAGTTCATAGCCCAACTCATCAATGACATCCATTATGGCTTTTATGGTTTTGCCATTTTCATGCTTTAAAAGGCCACGGACATTTTCCGCCACGATCACTTTTGGGTTGGTTTCTTTGACGGCGCGTGCAAATTCAAAAAACAATGTTCCCCTGGTATCCTCAAACCCAAGTTTTTTCCCTGCGTAGGAAAATGCCTGGCAGGGAAAACCACCTGAGAGAATATCGATCTGGTTGTATAGCCTTGAAAAATCCAGCTGCGAGATATCCCCCTCAACTACATTCCAGTTGGGGCGATTGAATCTCAACGTGTTGCAGGCATGTTTGTCAATTTCATTAAAAAGAACACCATCGAACCCCGCCTTTTCCATACCCACTGCCAGACCGCCAGCACCGGCAAACAGCTCGATGGACTTGTAGCGTCTTTTCGGTTTTATGACGAGTTCTTTTTCCCAGCTACTGCTGAACAACAACTGAGCCTGTTCCAAATGCTCAAGCTGGGAGCGGTGATAGACGCGATAATTGTTTTCAGGATGACGCTGGGGAACCAGGGTGCCATTGTTATCCCACCGCCTTAAGGTTTCTTTGGAAACACTGAGAATATCGGCAACCTGGGCAATGGTATAAAATTCTGGCGACATGAGATGATTCTCATATGAAATGTGGGCAACGAAATGCACTGTACATAACAACAGTTAAAAAATCAAACATTAGTCATGGTTATTTTTTGTAGGCGGTATCGAAATAGGCATAGAATGAGGATTTATCAGCAAGACGATAATTTGCTTTACCCTCTTCTTTAAATATTTTTTCAATCACCGCTGGCAGCACTCGATATAAATTTTCAAGGGCATTTTCTTCACCGGTTACCAGGCTGTAAAAACTAGCGCCGTCTATTTCTCGAATGGCTTCATTCTGTTGACATCTCTTGCCTTTATCCTTGTCGGACGGCTGAAACAGCTCATCGTACCTGTCAGGTTTTTTGGGAATAATGGCAACAAAATAGGCAGTAAAGCCTTTATAGACGCTGTTTTTCGGTTCAACCAATCTTTCCAGTGAATAATACTGATCCGCCAGCTTGCCGCCGCTGACGGTGTTATATTTGTTTTTGACTTCAGCGATAATTTTCTTCTTTTGGCAAACCAGATCGACGACCGAGCCTTTACCCTTGTCTTCCCAGCCAGCCACACTACCGAGAATCTTCTGGTGGAGATCGCCAATATGGTTTTGCAGGGTTTTCTGACATTGGCGAATGATTTCTGATTCCTTCCAGGTTTTATGATCCACCTCAAAGGCAACTGACTCAAATAGGGCGGCAAATGGGTCAATGACATTCTTGGCAAAACTCTGCTCGGCCTCGGCTTTGCGAGTACGACCAATGTTGAGAACATTTTTGACCAGGGTTTTAAGGGTTTCATCGCTTATATAAGTTAGATAGCTCATGGTTTTCTCATATTTTTACAGCTAAAAAGGGTTGGGCTGCCTATTTATCGATATTATCCAGATAGCGGAAGAAATCGGGATTGGCGCCAAAGCGCTTGACCACCTCCTGCTGCTCGGGCTGAGCGGTATAAAAGGACGGTGGCACTCCCAAAACCGCCACAAGAATGAGCGCCAGATATAGCAGCGTCCCTGGGGTGGCCTCCACCATAACAGACTTTGTCCGTCCTGCCACACTGAGTGCGGCTGCCGCAGCCACGACAAAATTCTGTGGCAATAAATTTCAGCCAGGCTGACTGTCAATTCTGGGTTTGGTCAGAATTGGCACATAAACCACTATAAAAAGTGCAAAGGCAGCTATCCAGGCCACCTGGGCAATGCCGATCCAAAGGTCATAGTTTGCCGGCCAAAACAGCGGCAAAATGACTCTGGCGACAATGGCGATCGTCATCAGCACCAGCGACACCCTTACCAGCACCGGCACTTCGTGGATGCTGCGCCCGGTGTGTCCAAGCGCCACACGGGACATCATCGACAAGGTAATAAAAGCGATGCCACCAACGGCAAAGGCATGGAGGATCAGATAACTGGATATCGGCATCCAAGGGGTAAGTGCAGCCATCAGAAAGCCGAGATCAATGACCAACAGCGCAACATAGAGGCTCCACAACAGCGGTTTTTTCCACATGCCGCCCGTATACCAGTTGATCAAACGAAGGGTCTGGCAAACAAAAACCCATGCCGCCAGTGCCGCGATCAATTGAAAGTCGGCATTGGCAAGGCTGCAGATGGCATAGGCAATAAAACCGCCAATTACGGCACGGTCAAGAAATCCTGATTGCCTGAGGGTGAGCGGATAACCGACGCCACGTTCCATAAAAAACGGCACCACTCTCCGCCCCATAATCAGAATGAGCATGATAACCAGATAAAAAGCGGCGTAGAGACTTTTCGACACCAACCACTGATTTTGCTGAACCAGGCCGATGACAAACCCCAGCTCTCCCAGTGCAAGAAGGCTTACCACCGCCATAATGCCCGCCTGACGCCACTGGCGAACCCTGACGATTTTTTCACCGATATTGACCACAAAGGTGAGCAAAAAGGCCACATTGAACAGGGCGCCAACCAGCAGGGCATCGCCGCCAATGGCAAACAACAGCCGGGCAATCAGCCAGAACACCACGATAAGCCCCAACTGCTTGCCCGCTGCGGTTTGCTGGCCTGTCCAGGTTTTTACGGAGGTCAGCAGAAATCCGGCAATGACTGCCGTGGCGTAACCAAAGATCATTTCGTGGCCATGCCACTGAAAGGGCGTAAGCTGGCCGTGATCAAAGGCAATAATACCTGGATAGATCAACCCCCAAAGCCCCATGTTGAGCACGGCAAAGATGGCGGCGAGGAGAAAGAAAGGACGAAAACCGAGATTGAACAGGGAAAATTCCGGCTGCGGAGGTTTCTGGTGCGTGGCTTTTGGATCGTGGAAATTGACGCTCATGGCTGTGCTCCGGTGTTTTTCCAAATCTGTCTGGGGTTTTTCGCTTTCGAATCGTTGGCGCTGCCTGCCGCCGTCGCGCAAAGGGGCTCACCCCCAGATAGCTGAATACAATACCAACACTATGGCGCTATTTTCGAAAAAGGCTATCATAGCTGCGGCGATAAAGGCGTAGTGTACAATTTTCCCGATGGTCTATGGCGGAAACAGCAACCCAAGGCTCCACAAAGTAGCCGCTGTCCTGCGCTGCCATCGCTTTCAGGTCAAGCAGAACTTGCCCAGGATTTAACCCACCAGGAAACCCATGCGCGAAAAACACCGGTTGCGAGACGCACTCGTTACGGAAACCATCAAGGCCATCTCTACTCAGGGTCTGGAGAGCCTGTCCCTGCGCAATGTCTCCATGGCTGCCGGCTGCTCAACCGGGGTGATTTTCCAGAATTTTGGCGGCAAGGAGGAACTCATCGCCGCTGCCATGGAACAAGCCCTGGCGGAAGAGAAAGAGTTCCATACCGACTTTAGCGATCACACCGCCGCCATCACATTTCACTACCTCAGCTTTGCGGATCTTATCGCCGCCTATATTGAGCTGCGCGCAGGATCTGTCCATGCCCGTTTCTGGTCTGAAATCCTGTTCAAGTCGTCACAAATTGCCATAGCATCGGGGTATATTGGTCAGTGGCATTCCTTGCGGCAGGGGTTCTGGCAAACAAAATTGAACCAGACCTCCTGCGATTCGGCACTGGCGCCCATTATCGCCGCCTATTGCGCCATGGAAGAAGTCTATGCCCACGCCCTCGTCAGTCATCCCGAATACCGACTCTTGCTCAGGGAATCCGTGCGCGCCCTGACAGCAAAAGGCTTTAGTGCCAAAGCTTCTCCACAACACAGCGACATCAGCGAGTGGCTGGGGCAGGGATCACCGCGATTTCAAATGCCCACCAAACCGGATCGCAATGAACTCAGTCACCGCTTGCTCGATTTGGCGGCCAAAGACATTGTCAGCAAGGGAATAGGTTCTCTCAATCAGCGCAAAATCGCCAAGGACGCCAAAACCTCCTCGTCGATGATCCCTTATCACTTTGGCAATCTCGATACGTTTGTCAATGAGGCCATCTGGCGGGCGCTACTGATTAACATTCCCAATGAAGTGAACCCGGCCATTGCCGATGGCAAAAAACAAAAAGATGTGGCGGAGTGGTCGGCAGTGCTCAGCCTGCTCATCACGCACCCGCGCACAAAAGTAAAACGCGCCGGTTTTTATATTAATGTCGCGAGAATTACCGGCGAAGTTTCGTTGCTTGCCCGGCAGAGGCTTGAACTGCTGCCCATTGTCGATCATCTGCGCAATTTTGAAGGTTCGGGCTCCTTCAGAGCCAGTAAATCTATTTGGCCTGCCGAGCTTCCCCTGGACAGGTCGACGGCGACAGCGTTCGGTGTCTGGATCAAGGGTCAGGCCGTGCTCAACGAAGCCCTGTCGGCGACAGAAAAAGACAGCAGAATCCAGTTGCTGAATACCGCATCACTGATGCTGGGTTAGCGCTGACAACCCCGAGCCCCATTCGGGCTCATTCCACCTTTCTATCTTTCCAGTTTTGGCCTTTGGCGCACCTGCGCTGAACATTCGCCCACGGTCATGTGGGTGATATCAACAGAAAAACCGCCAGACTAACCGGCGGCAAATTCCTGCGCGGTTGAAATCGCCTTCACGCTTTTTATCCCCCTACAACCCTCCA
>Ga0265293_10002026_pt1 | contig 42284 bp, 42 predicted proteins | sample Munlanlewell138R_FD_192505 | JGI IMG/M metagenome (GOLD analysis project Ga0265293, IMG submission 192505) | Leachate microbial communities from a municipal landfill in Southern Ontario, Canada - Leachate well 138R | ecosystem: Engineered > Solid waste > Landfill > Unclassified | place: Canada...
AAAATGAGTTAAAGTCTGAAGCTTCTAAAAGGAGTAAAACTCTACTATCTTCATCTACCATCTTCATATCTTTTACAATGCAGAGCTTTGAGAGAAACTCACTCATGCTTATGTAGTTTGGTAAAAAGAGTGCTTGATCAGTAAATTGTAGTAGCTCGTGGCGAATAGCACGAGCTGTTGGGAGGATAATTGTTTTGTTTTGCATAAGGAATATTATAGTCTAATATTCTACAATCTCATCTTTTCTTGTATCTGCTTTTATATTGTAGTATCTCTCAAGTTTGCCAACATTTACCTTAGCCATAATGTCCCATCTACCTTCTATAGGTATCTTGATAGACTCAAAACTGTATATGCCATCATCAACATTAAAAGTCTCTAGTGATTGGTCGTGCTTATGGTTGTTTGGTCTTGTAATGATTATTTTTAATTTTGCATCGTTTATTGGATTGCTTAGCTTATCTGTAACTTTATACTTGATGGTACTACCCTCAAGATTCAATCCCTCATTTATATACTCAACATTATACTCTTTGTCAAAAGCTATGCGAGCTTCTATAATCTCATTTGCTGCATCATCAGCTTCATGATATCCTCTCATATATGTATCGCTCTCTTCAACTGGGAGCGTACTTGTTACTACGATTGTTGCGACACAAGCACCAAAAACTAAAACTATAGATATTCCTATGGCATATGGCCATATCATTCCATTACTTTTTTTCATGATTTTGCCTCTTTAGATATATTTTTCTTTTTATGTACATAATTAGTGCGTATATTATCACACTATAAAACAATACTTTTACAACTAGAATACTAGTTTGATTAGCACTTCCTACTGCATTTTTTAAAACTACATTTTTACTCTTTGCAACCTGCTCGGCTATATCGGCATAGCCATTAAACATGGACCCAGAGTATTTTCCTTTTTGTTCACCATCTTTAGCTTTTTGTGCAAGAAGTGGCAAAATTGTGCCACCACTACTCATATCACTGAAGTCCATATTTAAAAGCGCTATAACAAAAGCTTGAGCTGATGATGATATAGGGCTAAGAACTTGTTTTTTGTCAAAATACTCATATAAAGATGATGGTTGCGCAAGTATATCCACTTGTGTATCTAACTCTGAAAAAGTTAGCAATATTGTAGGTTCACTGAAGTTTTGCATCAACTCTTTTTCATACTCAACTATACTTTTATCTTTTGGGAGTTCTCTTAGCATTAGTAGCTTTAGAGATATTCCAGTTTTTTCATATAGTTCAGCACCTAATTTATTAATCTCTTGATTAAATGCTGGATTGAAGATAACTTCATCTTTATATAAATACTCTTTGGATTGTAGTAGACTTGTACAAAAAATGATGGTGAGGGCTAAAAGCCCTCTGTTAAGAAATTTCAAAAAAAATCCTAACCGACGAAAAGATGATTTGGTGTTACAACCGCGTAAATTGTGTAAATAGCCATGATAACAAGGCCCCATGAAATTATTTTATCCATTATTTACCCCTTTACTTCACATCAACTATATGTTTAGCATTTTCTGTGCTAAACATTCTGATTGATTGTTCGTCTTTAATCTCGTAAAAATTTGACATGTTAGCATTTTGTACACTAAGACCCCATGCTGTTAAAACAGCAAGGATGCTTAGTAGTAAAACAGTAGCTATTAACATACCTGTTATGCCATCAAGAGCAAATACGCCTCTGTTCTCGTTCATACCTGACTCCTTTTATTCGCTCAAGCTAGTGACATAAGCGCCAACAGCTTCTTTTTGCTTAGCATTAAGTCTTTCAAATGCCGGCATCTTACCAATAGCGCCTTTCTTGCCATAGTTTAAGATGTTAGTAACTAGTTCTGAGCTAAACGTAGCAACACTTGGAGCTACGTAGTCCAGCCCCTTACCATCTTCACCGTGACAAGCCGCACAAGTTCCAGCAAATACTTCAGCGCCATCACCCTTCATACCATTAGCTACATACTTAGATACTACATCTATCTCTGCATCTGTAATAAGTGCACCTGTATTAGAATTAAAAAGACCATTACGATCTGGCATCGGCATTTCAGAGCCAAGCAAATGGTTGTTTGAACCATTTTCAATAGCAAATTTAACAGTTTTCTCTTCAATTCTTACATTAAGATCAGCTGCTTTGCCGTCGATACCATCAGCATTCAAACCATGACATACTTTACACTCAGCTAAAAATACTGATTTACCCATATCAACTAGTCTATCACCAGTTATTGATGCGTATTTAGACTCAAATTTCGCATTGTGTACAGCTGTGTCTTCATTGTATTCACCAATTTGTGAATATGCATTTACAGGATATCCAATAGTAAAATACCACATACCCCAAATAATTGTAAGCAAAAATGCAACTGCCCAACCCATCGGTAAGTCATTTAAATATTCGCCTATTCCATCCCATTGCTCATCAGCTAACTGACCTTGGGCAGTATCTGATTGCATTTGACGAACATACTTAATTACAACAAAAACTGTAATTATTACAAGTGATATAGCACCTGCAATAGCAAGCATATTTACGATATCACCATTTAAACCACCCTTAGTTAAGAATATCGTGTAATACGTAGCTCCTAACATAATTGCAGTAATGATAATTCCCCAAAGATAAAGCTTATTCATATATCTCTCTCCTATTTCTTTTTATCGTCTCTTATAGATGCTACAGGAGTATCATCTATATCGTCATGTAGTGCCATATTACTATACTGCTCATAGTCAACCCCATCAGCATTTTTCTTCTTTGAATATAGATGATATATATATCCATAAAGTCCAATAACCAAAAACACAGTTAGTGCGAAGTATCCATAAGCTTGAAATTCTGCAATATCCACTATAAACCCTTCTTATTTAAGACAGTTAAGATATGCAATTAAAGCTACTATCTCAGGAATCTCACCACGAGCAACTGCATCTTTAACATTTTGATCTTTCATATCAGCAGCAATTTCTTTTGCTTCAGCTAGAGCCATTGCATGTGCTTCAGTTACATTATTCCCCATTTTAACTACTTCTGTAGTTCCATCTTTCATAGGAACAGGTTCGTTATAAGGAACTGAGAAGAACTGTGCATTTGTTAACTGCTCAGCATATGCTGTTGGAATATCAGCTATGTTTGTGTACATCCAACGGTACGCTGGCATAACAGATCCTGGAACAACACCAGCTGGATCTTTCATATGATTTTCGTGCCAGTCTGTAGTACGGTAGTTACCTACACGCATTAAGTCTGGTCCAGTTCTTTTTGAACCCCAAAGAAAAGGTCTATCATACGCATATTCACCACTTAATGAGTAGTGACCATAACGATCAGTCTCTGATTTAAATGGACGAATAAGCTGTGAGTGACAAGCATTACAGCTGTTTTTTATATATAATTGGCGACCAGTTGTCTCCAATATTGAATATGGCTTAGTTCCTATCACAGGACGTGAAGCTTGTGCAAAACTCGGAAGAATTTCAACCAACCCTGCAAAAGCAATTACTAAGAACACACCTACCGAAAAAAAGAACGGATGCTTTTCTAACCAATGAAACATATTATTATCCTCCCTTTCTATGCGCCCATAGGCGATGCAGATTGTAGCTCAGATTCTTCAACAGGACGAGCAGACATAGTTCTATATATGTTATATGCAAACATTAAGAAACCAACTAAGTATAATAATCCACCAACACCACGAATAGTATAATAAGGGTGTAACACAGTAACAGTATCGATAAATGAGTAAGCTAAGTTACCGAACTCATCGTGAGCACGCCACATCATACCTTGCGTAATACCTGCAATCCACATAGAAGTGAAGTATAAAACAACACCTAATGTTTGAATCCAAAATTGTGAAGTCATAAGACTTTTTGAGTAAATCTCACGTTTAAATACACGTGGAGCCATATGGAAAAGTGCAGCCATAATCATAAAGCCAACCCATCCTAAAACACCGTCATGAACGTGACCAACAATCCAGTCTGTAAAGTGCGCAATTGCATTTACTGATTTGATAGCTTGAATAGGACCTTCTAATGTAGAGAACATATAGAATGTTGAAGCTAAAATCATGAACTTAATAAGTGGAGATGCTGCAACTTGTTGCCATTCACCCTTCATTGTAAGAAGCATATTTATAGCTGAACCCCATGATGGAAGAATCAGAACAATAGAGAAAATTGAACCCATAGTCTGCATCCAGTCTGGAACAGTTGAGTACAATAAGTGGTGACCACCAGCCCATAGATAAAGAAACATTAATCCCCAAAAAGATAGTAATGATAGCTTATATGAGTAGATAGCTTGACCAGACTCTTTTGGTAAAAAGTAGTAAATCATCGCAACTATAGGAACAGTAAAACCAAACGCAACAGCATTATGACCATACCACCATTGAACTAGTGCATCATTTGTACCTGCATACATAGATATAGAGTGATACCAATTACCGCCTACATGACTTCCATCAGGTGCGCTAGCAAGCATTGTTGGTATTTCCATGTTGTTAAATAGGTAAAGCATTGCGATACCAAGAAAAGTAGCTATATAGTACCAAACAGAGATATATAGTGATTTTTCACGGCGAATACCGATAAGACCAAATATACTAAGTCCGAAAATTACCCATACAACAACGATTGCAATATCGATAGGCCACTCAAACTCAGCATACTCTTTTGAAGTAGTAACACCTGCAAAAAGTGAAACAACAACTGCCACAACAGTTATCAAATATAACCAAAAGTGTAGTTTACCTAAAAACATTAATAGCTTTGACTCTGCCATTGACACTTTTAATACACGCTGACCAACATAATACCAAGTAGCAAAAATACCACTAAGTGTAAACCCGAAAATAACTGCATCAGTATGCAGTGGACGAAGACGACTAAAGTTTGTATATTCAGCAAGTCCTTCACCTAACATCAGGTTCACACCTGGATATGCGAGTTGAAATGCTAAAATTACACCGATGAGCATACCAACAATCCCTAATAAAATTGTTGTAAACATAAACATCTTCGTAACTGTATAGTCGTACTCTAATGGACGATTCTCCATATATAGCCTCCTTAAAGATTCAAAGCAATTATGCCTAATTAGATTTATGACCATATAATTAGACCAATTAACAGTGCTACTATAACCATAGAAATGTTTAAAGTATCTTAAAAAATGACTATTTCATGACAAATTTGAATAATATAAGTTTTTTGTTTACTTTTGTAATTTTATATATCTTTAAGAAAGTATCGTCTTTTTTAATGCGGTTTTAGGAGCTACTTAGATGCTGGGGGCATCTAAGGTTTATCTTTTTATAAGCGAGAGAAAATCATTAAATATATATACACTCTCTTTTGACCTGCTACTTGCTTCAGGATGATGCTGCACAGAAGCAATTGGAGAGTTCTTGTACTTCAATCCTTCTATTGTGCCATCAAAAAGACTTTTGTGAGTCACTTCGGCAACCTCTTGTACATTGTTTGCAACATTGTAGTTATGGTTTTGTGTTGTAATCTCTATAAATCCTGCTGCAAGATTTTTTACAGGATGGTTTCCGCCATGATGTCCAAATTTGAGTTTATAAGTTTCATATCCATGAGAGATAGAGAGTAACTGATGGCCTAAAGAGATGCCAAACATAGGAATTTTTGCATCTATGAGCTTTTTTATCTGCTCTTGCTCTTTTTTGAGCAGCATAGGATTGCCAGGACCACTTGATAAGAAGACCCCATCAATGCTCTTTGCCTTATATCTCTCTACCAAATCATCAGCATTAAAGCTATTTGGAAGAACTTCAACATCTAGTGATGCGCTTCTTAGCTCATTTAAAGTACTTTTTTTTACTCCAAAATCGATTACTACAATGTTTGCGTTTGCAGCTGGAGGAGTGTCATACTTGAACTCTACTTTTGAATAAGTTGAGCTTTCATGCTTGTAGGCTACTTTAGTACTAACCTCTTCTACATAGTTCGTATCTTCAATGCGTGGAGAGTTTTCTAAGATCTTCTTTAGTTCTGCTTTATCACAGATGCTAGTAGATGCTACCATCATCATAGCACCCTCTTTTCTTATTGTCTTAGCCAAAAATCTTGTATCAATATCGCAGATACCCATAACATTTTGCTTAACTAAAAGCTCATCAAGAGAAGTCTCGGCTCTAAAATTTGAGTATCTTTTTTGGTACTTTCTAACTATCATACCTTTTACTTGTACTTTTGAGCTCTCCATGTCTTGCTCATTTACACCAACATTTCCAATTTCTGGCATTGTAAATGTAATAAATTGACCTGCACAAGCTGGATCAGTGATAAGTTCTTGATATCCGCCCATCGATGTATTGAAAATCACTTCACCAACTACAGTACCCTCTGCACCAAAACTATTTGCCTCTAAAAAAATTCCATTTTCAAGATATATATACGCTTTCACTTAGCTCCCCTTTGCTTTAAAAGAAAATTTACATTCATTATTCCATACCTCTTTTCATGAGCTCTTCTTTGTAGATCTTCTCATGCAGGATATCAAACTCATCTGTTCCTGGAATATATCTTTTTTTATAAGATCTAATCTTGTCCATAACAGCATCTTCTATCTGAGACGCATCTGCTATAAATGAAGTTATAGCATTGTAAATAATGTTTTTTATACGATTTTCTGTCACTTCAAAGTGAATCAAATCCTCTTCATAAAGCTCATCTAAAATCTTATGAGAGATGTCTGAGTATCTCTCTTCATAGTTTAGTATCACACCATATTCTGGTGCTAGTTTCTTCTTTATCATGAAAAACAGTTGTCTCTCATCTGCGAGCATGAACTCTATCTCTTCTTCATTCTCATCACAAATCTCACCAGCTTTTTCTTCTAGTGCCATCTCTTGTTTTACACTGTGGGCAAGGATTTTTTCGGCCTCTTTAGCTACTAGTTCGAGCCCTTTTGTCATCGTGACAACACCACTTTTGTTTAAGTCTATTGCAACCCTGCTAGATATATGAGGTATAGTTTTTAGTGATATTTTCATCGCGTGGCCCTACTTGTTAAAATAATTTACGAATTTTACAATAATTTTGATTAGATTTTGATTATGAAGTAATGTTACGTGCCAACTCTTAAAAAATAATTTTTCTAAAAGTGAATTAGATTAGTTACTTAGCTAGCAAAAGTGTCAAGTCAGAGGCTTTTTTAGCGTCCATTTTAGATAATATCTTACCTACATTTTTAGGATTTAATGAGCTTAAAATTTCAGCAGCTTCTTCATTGTTCATGTCTGAGAGAATAGCAGCGGCTGATGCATCTTTCATCTTTGCAAAAGTTTGAGCTATTTTATTCATCTTTATACTTTTTATCTCTGTTAAAATCTCTTCATTTTTACTAAGCATCTGCTTGATTGAGCTTTCTTTTTCTTTTATCTCAAAGAGTTTCTTATCAATTACTTCCTCTTTTTCATTGAGCCTTGATTCTTTTTTTCTAAGAAGTTCTTCTGTTGCGATTTGTAGAGCACTTAGCGCTTGTTTTTGTTCATCAATGCGTTCAAGCTCAACTAAAAGTTCACTCTTCCTCTCTTTAAAAATCTCTGTACACTCAAAAAGTTTATCACTAGTCTCCAATGAGAGCAGCGATGCTAAAAGAAGATGCAGGAGTATAAATATTTTCAATTTCTTTCCTTTTTATTATGAGTCATAAGAGCGACTTCATCGAGGTCTTTCATCTCTTGAATTTTAAGCTTTTTTAACTCTTTTTCTATCTCTTGAAGTTCTAAGTATTTAAACTTCTCATGTTCAATAATATCTAGTTTTAGTTTTTCTTTTGCTTGGGAGAGTTGATTTTGTGCATATGCTATCCACTCTTGGTTGTGTTTAACAAAAGTTCTAGCGGAGTTTAAAAGCTCACGCGAGGCAAGTAAATCTTTCATACTTCCTTCTTGTGGACTTCTTATTTCATCCAATATTTGGTAGGATTTCTCTAGTGCAGCTCTTGCTGAGTTCAAATCAGCATTTGCTTTTTGAACAACTCCTTCACTCTTATCCATAGCAGTTTTTTTCAACTTAACTAAGGGAGTAAAACGAGTTTTCATGTATTTATCTCTTTTTATTTATAGCTACTTGAAACCGCGAACTTGCTCGTGGTTTTAGGTTTTAAAGCCTTGCCAGCCTCGAAACATTGTGGACAATGACATTTGGTTAGCATTCCTAAAGTTCGAGGTCCCTAAAGGGTAGACTCTGGTTGTAGGCTTAAAGTATTATTGTATCTTCTCTATCTGGAGAAGTTGAGATGATACCTACTTTTGTTTTTGATATCTCTTCGATTATTTTAACATACTCTTGTGCAGATGCTGGTAGATCTTCAAATTTTCTAACTCCAACTGAGTTATCCCAACCTTTAAAAGTTTTATAAATCGGTTTTACATCTTCTAGATTTGATGGAAGATAGTCTATCTCTTTGCCATCAAGCTCGTAAGCTACACAAACTTTTACCTCATCAAAACCATCTAAAACATCAAGTTTCATAAGTGCTAGCTCATCACAACCATTTAAGCGACTTGCATATCTAGTTGCGACTGCATCAAACCAACCGCATCTTCTTGCACGGCCAGTTGTAGTTCCAAACTCATGACCTCTCTCACCTAAGAGTTTCCCCTCTTTACCTAAATCTTCACTAGGAAAAGGGCCATTACCCACGCGGGTACAGTATGCTTTGACTATCCCGATAACCTTGCCAATATCTTTAGGACTTATGCCAAGACCTGTACAAGCTCCAGCACTTACAGTTGCAGATGAAGTAACATAAGGATAGGTACCATGGTCGATATCAAGCATAGTCCCTTGTGCGCCCTCTAGGAGAATCCTTTTCTTCTCATCAAGAGCCTTCCAAACCATCTGAGTTGTATCTGTGATAAAAGGTGCCAACTTCGCTTTGTAGCCCTCTAACTCAGCTAAAAGTTCACTCTCTTTAGGTGTAGCAATATCCAAAACATCAAAAATAGCTCTATTTTGCTTAAAATGCTCTAGTATAGACGCACAAAGTTTTTTAGGCTCAAGAAGCTCGGCTACTCTAAAGCCATTTCTGTTTATCTTATCAGCGTAAGCTGGCCCTATCCCTTTTCCTGTTGTTCCTATGGCATTATCACCTTTTAGTCTCTCTTTGGCTTGGTCTATAAGTGCATGGTAAGGAAGATTTAAGTGTGCTTTATCTGAGATAAAAAAACGGCCTTTTAAGCCCTCAAATTGCTCCATCTCTTTTATAATAGACTCAGGAGATAAAACAACACCATTTCCTACAACATTTATAGCTTTAGGGTTTAGTACTCCTGATGGAATAAGGTGAAGCGCATATTTCACACCCTCAACCCAGATAGTGTGTCCAGCATTATGACCGCCTTGACTTCTACAAACCATGTCATAACTAGATGCAAGTCTATCTACTATCTTACCTTTTCCCTCGTCTCCCCATTGTATCCCTACTATCAAATCAGCTTTCATTAAAATTTCCTTATTTCGTTAATATTTCGCAAAGTGCATCTGTATATATTGCAAATCCAACAGAGTTTATCTCTGAACTTGTATATCTTCCACCTCTTGCATAGACTTCATTTTTATCTATCATTCTAAAAAACACTTCATCATAGTAGAGCATCTGTGCATAGTACATTGGTGCTAAAACTATATTTTTTGATGATACTTCTTGTGCTAACTCTTTCATTTTCATTAGCTCTATTTTTACAGCTTCTGGCACAACCATTAAAAGTTCATCTAACTGATGAGTATATTGAAGATATACAAGTTTTTTCAACCACTCTACTTCTAGGTTTAAAAATTTATCTATATTAGTATGTTTAAAGTCATCTAGGCTCAACTCATCAAACATCTCTACTAAAAGTTTAGGGATTCTAATATTTGATATCTGAACAAGTGGTTCAACTTCAAGTTTTTCTAAAATCTCAGTCGCTATTTTTAGAACACAAGAGAGTTTTTTCTCTCCCATAAACTCAGCACCTATCTGGTTTTGTTCAGTTGTAGGATATGTAAATATAGGTTGGATATAAAACCACTTTCTATGCTGAGTATTTCGCCCTAGTCTCTTCTCAATAATGCGAACAACATCTATAGTTGAGTCCGCACGCAGAGAGATTGGATTGTTCTTTTCATCATTTGCTTTGATAAGTCTCTTCTCATCTGCGATGCTAAGATGCTGATGGTAAGAAAAAACAGGTGTAACTATCTCTTGAAATCCATTGGCATCTAAAATAGTACTAGCAACATTTTCTATCTCTCGCTTTACTCTAGCACCCTTACCAAAATAGAGCTTTGAGCCATTTGGAATCTCATGTTCAAGTATCATATCTACGCTTTTGTTGCAAAATAAGTCTCATTAAAGACTCTGTTTGCCGCTCCATCATAAGCTCTTCGACCTAGTTTTGCAAGTGTTAACTCCACCGCATTTACAACCCAAGCCATCTCATAAACTGGGATTAAACCCATTTGGTTTATACGAAATATCTTTCCATTTAGATGGTCTTGTCCACCTGCTACATTTACTAAAAACTCATTTTTAAGAATCTTTCTTATCTCTGAAGCATCTGCATCGTCTATAGTAGTCATAGAGAGTGCTGGTGTTTTTGGATAGATGTGAAGACCTATAGCTTTTAGTGCCTCTGTAACTGCACTAGCTCTAAGTTTTGTATCACTATATAGTTTTTCTATACCACCATCTCTTCCTATCGTCTCTAAAACTTCTAAAAGCCCAATAGTCAGAGTTGTAGCCGCCGTCCAAGCTGTAGTGTTTTTTCTTTGGTTTTTTATCTCTGTAGCAAGGTTAAAGTAGTAACCTTTTCCAGCTCCAATTTTCTCTATTGCCGCGTTACTAAGACCAAGTATCGCTAAACCTGGTGGAAGCATCAGAGCTTTTTGACTTCCTGCGATTAAACAATCGATATTGCTAATATCGATAGACTCAACGCCAACTGCTGTAATGCCATCAGCGATAATCATAATCTTTGGATTTATCTCTTTAGCCGCCTTTGCAAGCTCTTCTACAGGATGACGAAGTCCGCCTGCTGATTCACTTATCTGAACTGCTATTGCATCTACATCAGGATTTGATTTTAATGCTTGGAGAATCTCTGCAACACTAACAGGAGTATCCCACTCATTTTTCACTTCAACACTTTGAAGTCCATGAGCTTGTGCAATTTTGCCAAATCTTTCACCAAATTTCCCTGAGTTTACATTTAAAAGCTTAGTGTGGCAAAGGTTTACAACTGCAGCCTCCATTGCACCCGTTCCGCTAGATGAGAGCATAACAACCTCATCACTCTTAAAAAGCTCAAAAAGATGCTTTCGTGTTTTTTCAAAAATAGCTTCAAATTCTGGTGTGCGGTGATGCATAGTCTCATCGCTCATGGCATTACGAACATTTTGAGGAACTGGAGTTGGTCCTGGAGTAAAAAGTAACATTATATAAGTCCTAGTCAAGATTATTTGATGTAAAAAACCTCGTATTATATCCAAATAAGCTAAAGTTTTGATTATTTAGACTTTTGTGCACTCTTGATATCAAAGATTTCTTTGACCTTTAATATGTTAGTATCCCGACATTAAAACATGTTGAAATTTTGATTAAAGGTAGCCATAGTGACGATATTTGAATCGATTATTTTAGGGACGATAGAGGGGTTTACAGAGTTTTTACCCATCTCATCTACTGGGCATCTCATAGTCGCAAGTGAGTTTTTAGGCATAGACCAAAGTGAAGCTACAAAAGCTTATCAAGTTATTATCCAATTTGCTGCAATTTTAGCAGTAGTGTTTAACTATAAAGATAAATTTACTCTTAAAAAAATCGACCTCTGGAAAAAAGTTTTTTTAGCTTTTATACCTATCGGCATAGTTGGGTTTATCTTCGCATCTAAGATAAAGATGCTCTTTAGCGTTGAAGTTGTTGCCATCATGTTTATAGTTGGCGGTGTTATCTTTTTGATAGTTGAGAAATTTTTTATACCAAATGAAGCGATACTTATAGATGATGTAGAGCAAGTTACTCTAAAGCAGTCGCTTTTTATTGGTTTTGCTCAGATTTTCGCTCTCATTCCTGGGACGAGCAGAGCTGGAGCTACCATCATAGGAGCTTTACTTGTTGGACTTAGTAGAAAAGCTAGTGCGGAGTTTAGTTTCTTGCTCGCCTTTCCCGTTATGTGTGCAGTAAGTGTTTATGATTTACTAAAACACTATCATGAGTTTAGCGGTGAAAACTTAGTCACGTTAGCAGTAGGTTTTGTAGTCTCATTTTTTGTAGCATTTCTCACCATAAAACTCTTTTTAGTTTTTTTAGAAAGATTTACATTTGTTGCTTTTGGAATATATAGAATAATCTTTGGAGTTTTGCTCTTAGTTTTACTTTAAATATCTATCATCATCTTCCTTCTTAAAAAGAGGAATAGTACTTGCTTTGTCTCCCCTAACACTATAGGAGGTTTTTATGCAAAGTACTTACAACAGCCGTTTATACGACTTTATAGAAAGACTAGAAAAATCTTTTTATAATCTAAGTCAAAAGTTTTTATAATAATAGTGTAGTTCTTTAGTCAAAAAGATGTCATGGATGTAGCATCAAATTTAGAACTTAAATTTCCAAGGATGGATTTAGAAACTATTTAATATTTTTTTTGCAAGGCTCAAAGCTTTTGAACGATGCGAAAGTCTCTTTTTAAGCTCATCATCTAGCTCGCCCAAAGTTTTATCGAATCCTAGCGGGATAAACATTGGATCATAACCAAAACCACCATCTCCTCTTGCCTCAGCTATAGCATCTCCATACATCCAACCATGAACGCTATACTCACCTTTTTTTGTAACTATGGCAATTGCTGCAGTATAGTGAGCAGGTGATGAAGAGATATTTTTTTGTTTTAAATCTTCTATGAGTTTATAAAGGTTATCTTTATCATTCGCACCAACTCCAGCGTGCCTTGCACTATAGATGCCAGGCTTACCATCAAGTGCATCTACACTAATACCACTATCATCAGCTATAACTATAACATCCTCATCACTTAGTGCTTTATAGACTGCTCTAGCTTTTATAAGTGCATTTTCTTTAAAACTTTCCCCATCCTCGATTATCTCGAACTCTTCTATAAGCTCGCTATATGCCACAACATCGTATTCCTCACAGAGTGCTTTTATCTCTCTTACTTTACCTTTATTAGATGTAGCTAAAACTAATTTCAAATTTCTTCCCTTATACTCTATGTAATAATCTTTTCTATATAATTGCGAAATTATACTAAAATACAAGGCACTTCATGTTTAAAAAAGTTTTCCCGCTCTCCGCAATTTTATCACTTAGATTTTTAGGTCTCTTTTTAGTTTTACCTGTTATCTCTGTTTATGCTCTAGGACTTGAGGGCTCTACTCCTCTTCTTGTTGGTATAGTAGTTGGTGGTTATGCACTCACACAAGCACTTCTTCAAGTACCTTTTGGAACTATGAGTGATAAGATAGGAAGAAAACCAACTCTTCTTGTAGGTCTTATCATCTTTCTTATAGGCTCACTTGTTGCTGCCTTTGCAACTGACATTTACACCCTTATGCTAGGTCGTTTCTTACAAGGTGCTGGAGCTATTGGTTCAGTTATTACTGCCATGATTTCAGATTTAGTTGAAGAAGAGGTTCGTGGAAAAGCTATGGCTATTATGGGAGGAACGATTGCTCTTAGTTTTGCTATAGCTATGGGACTTGGGCCTGTAGTTGGGGCTGCTTATGGCGTAGATGCTCTTTTTATTATAACTGCCATCTTAGCTATTTTAGCCATGGTTGTTCTCTTTACTAAAGTCCCAACTCCACCGCGCATCAAACACACTTACCATAAAAGTTCAAAAACATCTGATATATTAAAAGATCCAAACCTTTTAAATATGATAATCATAAACGCTATGCAAAAAGGTCTTATGACTGTTGCTTTTGTGCTTATTCCCATCATCTTAACAAGCGATGCTTTTGCATGGCAGAAGAGTGACCTTTACATGGCTTACTTGCCAGCTATGGTTTTTGGTCTTATAGCTATGGGGCCAGCTGCTGTTTTTGGAGAGAAGTACAACAAACCGCGTGAGATATTTTTAGCATCTATCGTACTTTTTATAGGTGCTTTTTTAATTATGGGACTTACTACTTCAAGTGTAGTTTTTGTAGTTGGTGTAGTTATGTTTTTTATCGCTTTTAACATGATGGAGCCACTTGTTCAGTCCATGATTAGTAAGTTTGCAAAGGTTCACCAAAAGGGCGCAGCGCTTGGCATCGGGAACTCTGTAGCTTACTTTGCAACATTTATAGGTGGAACTCTAGCAGGGCTTATGTTAGATATTAGCGATAGAGCAACCATTGGCATCTCTGTAGCGGTACTAGCATCTATCTGGTTAGTGTGGACTATAAGACTTAAAAACCCTACAAAGCACTCGCATCTATATATCTCTAAAGAACTTGTAGATACAAATAAACTAAGCATACTAGAGCATGAGGACATTGCTGAGTGGTATATCAATGAAACTGAGGGCAAGATAGTTATTAAGTATGTAAGTGATGCCATAGATGAAGATGCGCTAAGAGCTAAGATTTCCTTGTAGGTCTTACTCTTAATATATTCTTAATTCTATAACACTTTTTTCACATTTTATTCTTGTAAATTTTTATATTATTTTTACAAAGGATGAGATATGAATGACTTGTTTATCCAAAATATACTAAGCAACGATGATATTGACACTCCAAAAGAGCGTAAAATCGAAATTGGTTTTTTAGATGAATATGGTGAAGGGAAAACGTCTGAAGATAAGATAGTTCAAAAACTTATCTTTACTTGTGAAGAAGGAATGGACTACTCAAACCTTTAAAATATAAAGGTCTGAGAAAGAAAATTTACTTCGTAACCGCTATTCGCTATTTTTGAGGTAGTACGTACATGTTGAAGTAGCGACCCTCAAATTTTGGTGGTTTATCCATTATAGCGATATCTTCTATCATCGGCCAAACACGAAGTAGTACTTCACGTCCAGCTTCTGGATGAGCCATTTCGCGACCTCTTAAAAAGACGCGGAACTTAACATGATAACCCTTTTCTAAAAACTCTCTTGCATGCTTAACTTTGTAAGCAACATCATTTTCAGCAATTTTCACAGATAGCTTAATCTCTTTTACAACGATTTTTACCTGATTTTTTCTCTGCTCTTTGACTTTTTTCTCTTCTTGGTATCTATATTTACCGTAATCCATGATTTTAGCAACTGGTGGTTTTGCAGTTGGAGCGATAAGGACTAAGTCCATACCTAACTCATTTGCCTTACTCATAGCTTCATCAGTAGAAATAATCCCTAACGACTCCCCTCCATCTATAGTACATCTCAATTCTGCTACACGGATATCGTCATTCATTATGACGCGGTCTGTTTTTTTACTCAAAAATTTACCTCATTTATTTTAGTTTGTATAAGCTTCAAGAATTCATCTTCGCTTAAGTTGTACTGCTCTCTAGTTCTTCTGTCACGAATGGCAACAGTTCTACCTTCGACCTCTTCATCTCCAATGATAACGAGCATTGGAACTCTCGTTTTTTCTGCTGTTCTGATTCTTTTGTTAAGAGAATCGTTTTTGTTATATATCTCACTATCGGCATTTATGTCGATTAGTTTATCTGCTAACTCTTTAGCGTAAGCGTTGTGCGTATCGGCGATTGGCACGATAGCAACTTGCGTCGGAGCGATAAACATTGGAAATTCTCCAGCATAATGCTCCGTTAATATACCAATAAAACGCTCAAAGGAACCTAAAATTGCTCTATGAATCATAACTGGCTGTATTTTATCGTTATTTTCGCCATTATATTCAAGTTCAAAACGCTCTGGAAGATTGAAATCTAACTGTATAGTTCCACACTGCCACTCTCGACCAATGGCATCTGTAATCTTTATATCAATCTTAGGGCCATAAAAAGCTCCACCGCCTTCATCTATCTCATATGGTAGCTCATTTTTATCCATCGCTGACTTTAAAGCTTTGATGGATGTTTCCCAAACTTCATCACTTCCTACAGCTTTTTCTGGTTTTGTTGATATCATCATCTTGTAGTCAAACTCAAATGTTGACATGATTTTATCTACAAAATCAACAACCTCGATGATTTGTTCTTCTATCTGATCGCTTGTACAGAAGATATGTGCATCATCTTGAGTAAATTCACGAACACGAAAGAGTCCATGAAGCGCGCCAGTAAACTCATGGCGATGAACAACTCCATACTCAAAATATTTTATAGGCAGATCTCGATACGAGTGAAGTTCATCTTCATACACTTTGATATGACCGACACAGTTCATTGGTTTTACACCAAACTCTATCTCGTCAATCTTTGTAAAGTACATATTTTCGCCGTAATTTTGGTAGTGTCCAGATGTCTTCCATAGGTCACTCTTTAACATCTCAGGGCCACGAACTGGCTCATATCCACGCTTACGGTGAGCTTTAAAGAGAAGACTCTCTAATCTTGCACGGAGTCTTCCACCAGCTGGGAGCCAGATAGGAAAACCAGCTCCGACCTCTTCACGAAAAGTAAAAAGCTTCATCTCGGCGCCTACTTTTCTATGGTCGCGTTTCTCAGCTTCTGCTAACATATCCATATGTGCTTTTAGTGACTCTTTATCTGCGAATGCAATGCCATATATACGAGTTAGCATCTCATTCTTAGAATCTCCACCCAAATAAGCTCCAGATATCTTAGTAAGTTTAAAAAATCTTATAAGCCCGATGTTTGGAAGATGCGGACCACGACAAAGGTCTTCAAACTCACCTTGTTTGTAGATGCTAACCATATCATCTGGAATCCTCTGCATAACCGCTAGTTTTAAGTGGTCATCTTTAAACTTTTCTTTTGCCTCATCCATAGAGATTTCATATTTTTCAATCTCATATTTTTTCTTAGCAAATGAGAGCATCTGTTTTTCTATATTTTTAAGGTCTGACTCACCGATTTCAGTCTCGGTCTTAAAGTCATAGTAAAAACCCTCTTTTACAGTTGGACCGACATAAAATTTTGCATCTGGATATAGTGACTTGATGGCTTGAGCCATCAGGTGTGCAGTTGAGTGACGAAGAACTTCAAGGGAGTCTTTTGAGTTGTCAAGATGGATTGGCTCACCTTCAAAACCCTTCTCCTTAGCAGTTTGTAAATCAATGATTTCATTATTATGTTTTATTGCAATTGCGTTCAAATTTTTCCTTTTTTTATAGCTCTGTCTTTAGTACTGCACCATTTGAAGCGTTTGACACTAAGAGTTGATATCTTTTTAACCATTTTGATTTCACTTCGTTTTTGTGAGGCTTCCACGCTTCTCTTCTTTTTTGTAAAATCTCTTCACTTACATTTAGTTGAAGTAAGTGTGCATCAGTGTCTAGCTCTATCTCATCACCATCTTCAATGAGCGCTATCAAACCACCCTCAGCAGCTTCAGGAGATACATGCCCGATAGATGCGCCCTTAGTTGCTCCACTAAATCTTCCATCAGTTATAAGCGCTACGCTCTCGCCTAGACCCATCCCTTGGATAAGTGCAGTAGGAGCTAGCATCTCTTGCATACCAGGACCGCCCTTTGGACCCTCATAGCGGATGACAACAACATCTCCAGGTTTTACTTTACGGCTCATTATGCCAGCTATTGCTTTTGGTTGAGAGTCAAAACAGATAGCCGTTCCCTTAAACTGTCTCATAGATGGCGCAATTCCAGCAGTTTTTACAACAGCACCCTCTAACGCGAGGTTTCCAAAAAGGATAGATAGTCCACCTACTTGGGAGTAAGCATTTTCATTTGTATGAATGATATTTTCATCTAAAATATGCGCATCTTTGATTCTCTCACCGATGGTTTCGCCAGTTACGGTTGGATTGTCAAGATAGAGAAGTCCGCCTCTTCTACTTATCTCTTTCATAACCGCATTAACACCACCAGCCTTGTCAATATCATCCATATGAACAGTTGTTAACGATGGAGATATTTTAGCGATATGAGCTACATTATCAGCGATTTCATTAATCTTCTCTATAGGAAAATCAACCTCAGCCTCTTTTGCAATTGCTAACATATGAAGTACAGTGTTTGAGCTTCCACCCATTGCCATATCTACAACAAAAGCGTTGTGAACTGCTTTTGCATTTAAGATATTACGAAAGTTATTTTTTGCAGGGTTGTCTTCCTTAGCTAACTCAACTATACGCTTTGCAGCTTTTTTAACTATAGCGATTCTCTCAGGTGTCATTGCTAAAACAGTTCCATTTCCTGGAAGTGCAATTCCCATAGCTTCACAAAGAGTGTTCATGGAGTTTGCAGTAAACATGCCTGAACAGCTTCCGCCAGATGGGCAAGCGTTACACTCTATCTCGTAAAGTTCTTCATCACTTATCTTACCCTCAGCATGTTCACCAACAGCCTCAAATGCAGTAGATAAGTCAATCGGTGTACCATCTTTTTTATGCCCAGCAGCCATAGGACCGCCTGAAACAAAAATAGTAGGAACATTAACACGAAGCGCTCCGATAATCATACCTGGAACAATTTTGTCACAGTTAGGTATACATATCATGGCATCTAACTGATGCGCATTCATAACTGTCTCTATAGAGTCAGCTATAATCTCACGAGATGGAAGAGAGTAGAGCATCCCCTCATGTCCCATAGCGATGCCATCATCAACTCCAATGGTGTTAAATACAAACGGCACACCACCCGCTTCCCTGATAGCCTCTTTTACTATCTCACCATACTCATGCAAGAAAAAATGTCCTGGAATGATGTCTATATAACTGTTTGCAATACCGATAAAAGGCTTATCAAAGTCCTCGTCTTTAAGTCCAGTAGCTCTTAGTAGAGATCTGTGAGGTGCTTTATCAAAACCCTTTTTTATAATGTCACTTCTCATGTTAATCCTTCGTAAATAGCTCTCGTAATTATGATACTATTATTAATATAACTGCGATTATACCATTTTTTATCTATTTTTTTTAAAAAACTCTTTACAAATGAAAATTAAGTGGCTATAATTCCGCTCACTTAAAAGATAAGTGACTAAAAAATTGCGGGAATAGCTCAGTGGTAGAGCACAACCTTGCCAAGGTTGGGGTCGCGAGTTCGAACCTCGTTTCCCGCTCCATATTAAATTATAAATTGTTGAAAGACACCCGATGCCCGGGTGGCGAAATCGGTAGACGCAGGGGACTTAAAATCCCCCGGTAGCAATACTGTGCCGGTTCAAGTCCGGCCCCGGGCACCATAGAAACTGTTTAAACTGGTGCCATAGCCAAGTGGTAAGGCCGTAGCCTGCAAAGCTTCTATCCCCAGTTCAAATCTGGGTGGCACCTCCAGTTTTATAATTTAAAACTTTTTTAACTACACAAGTGGATCTTTGGCAGAGTTGGTCGATTGCACCGGTCTTGAAAACCGGCGAGGGTTATACCTCCCAGAGTTCGAATCTCTGAGGGTCCACCACTTTAAACCCATATATCACGCACTTCCCAGCTTTAAGGTTGGAGCTTGTACGCTATTTGTACGCTCATCATCTAAAAAAGCAGCATGTTTCTTATCTTTTGACTTAATATATTTTGCGTAAAATTTATATGTTGTAGCTACTTCAGAATGACCCAACATAACTTTACTAACCCAGATAATATCTTCACCCATACTCAACATAATACTAGCAAAAGTATGTCTCGTTTGATAGAACTTACGATAAGCATAACCTGTGCGAAGCAAAAGATTTTTCCAATGATACTTACGAAATGTATCATATGTCTTGTATCTTCCACCATCTTGTGCTAAAAAAATAAATCCATCTTTTAAGCCAGTATCCTTATATTGTTCTCTCAGTGCATTCATAACAATTGGTAATATTGTCACTTTTCTCGAAACACCTGTTTTAGTAGTTCCAATCTTGTGGCTACTGTTGTTAGCTCGTTGAATATGAATGGTCTCATTGTTCCAATCAACATCACTCCACTTTAATGTAACCATTTCTCCAGTTCGCATTCCAGTAAAGAACAATACAATTAGAATTAATTTAAACTGGCCTTCTGCAGCATCAATAAGTTTCCAAACGTCATTCAACGTAAAAGGATCGAGCACGTCATCATCAATCTCTCTCCCCTTGTGGTCTAAAAGATTTCCCAAGTCATCGTATTGAATAAATAACTTCTTATCTGGTGCTTTTGTTTGGGCAATTGCATTACTTGTTGCAACACCCTCTTCTATCGCATGATTAAGTACACCACCAAGCATTGCTCTAAGACCAATAATAGTCTTTTGTGCAAGCTTGGCCTCAATTCTCAAAGATTTCTGCCAATCTTTAATTTTAGGAACAGTAATTTCATCAAACTTGTAGTTACCAAACATAGGAATTATATGCTTATTAACACTACTCTCATAGTCTCTGACAGAACCTTCACTGGCAGTTTCAGCTCTCAGTTCTAAACTTCGTGGTAAAAACTCACGAAAAGTCAGCATAGCTTTACGCTCTACTAAAGTTATTTCTTCTATAAAGTGCTTTTCCAGTATATCTTCCCAATGTTTTTCCACATAGTTCATATTAGCTTTGGAAAACTCTTTGCCAGTTGACATCCTATGATGTCCTCTATCTATAACTTTTCCTCTTACCCATACAGTATTTCCACGCTTATATGCATGTTCATACTTTTTATTAAAGAACTCAGCCACTTGAACTCCTTCTTTTTCTATGAATTCGTTCAATAGCCCCTTGGTGCACCTCAATTCTACTACCATTGTACTTAAAGTCTACGCCTTCTTCAAAGTTTCCACTTTGCAATTGTTTTCTTACTGCGTCATTGCTTAATCCCCTGCTTGTTGCGACTACTGATACTGGATACCACTCGTATGCAGATTTTCTATCAAATATTAGAGAATCTATTTTTTCAGTTAAGTTTAATAAAATATCAATTATGTCATCCTTTTTTATATCTTTACTCATCTCACTTATCCTGCATATCCGAGCTATCCAGCAGTACAAAAACATCTCGATTATGGTTGTGTTTTTCTTTGATTGACTCCCAATAATGGTGCTTTGCAGCTTGAATTACTGAATTTACTTTATTTTTTGAGTACCCGCAATTTTTTGTGCAATACTCTAGGATTTGAGAATAAGTTTGTTTGATTTCACTCATTTTTAAATAATCAGAAATAACATTTCTAATCTCTTCATCTTCGCTAGTCTCTTGAGCATAAAACAAATTTATTTCTTCTATCTTGTTTTCAGATTTGTTGAATGAAAATGCGATTTGAGATAATGCACCTACTCTCTCTTTTAAAGGTTTCAGGATAAAGCAGTTTTTGTATTTATTTTGCTCTAACATAAAACTGCTGCTGACATCTTCCATCCATGCAGCTGCTCCTGCAAACACTGTATCCATGTCTTTTTGAGGTTTATTAACATGGTGAAGTAAAAGAATAGTAGCACCATTTTCTCTAATTTGCTTAATCAGGTTCATGAATTCAGATACATCTTTATTGCTATCTCTATCTTTTCCATTTCCCATAAAATTTTTTGCACTATCAAAAATAATTAAATGTGAGCTAAGTTCAGATTTGCTCAATGTATTTAGCACATGTAGCATGTCTGTTTTAGTAACTATTGATCCGTGCAAATATTTAAATCGACTTTTATATTTAGTTAGAATTTGGTCAATTTTTCGATCAGCCACTGTAACCAAAGAGTTATCTAGATCTAAATATATTACATTTTTCAATACACTGTCTTTCAAGCATTTCATTGAAGCAGCTAATGCAAATGAGCTTTTACCAGCCCCTGGAGGGGCTACAATCATAGTTATCTCTCCTTTAATTATGCATCTTTCTATCAAATATTCAACCTTTAAATTTTCCAAAAGTGATGGGTCTAAATCATATTTATGTAGTATCTCGTCAAGCTCATCTCCCTTGATTTTAGTTTCTACCTTCAGTGTGTGTTTTAGTTTTAGTATTTCTTCTTGAATAGTATTTCTATCTTGAACATTAATGCTAAACTCCAAACTCAGCCTCTCTAAGTCTTTAATTTGAGCAACTGTTTTTTTTGCAATATTAACTTTCTCTTTTATTTTTGTTATACTTTCCATGTTACTTCCTTATAGTTGGGATTTATTCAAACACAAAAACAAGCTGAGAATGGCCGTTCTTAGCTTGTTCTAACTTATAATTTTTTTCATAACTTAAATCTAAAAAACTTTCTGGTGGTGGTGCTCCATATTTTTTACATAAATTTTGCATATCACAAATATTAAAATCAATATCAAATGAACTTTCATCCCATACTTTTTTTAATATAATCGTTTTTTTACTTTCATTAAATTTTGCAAAATCTGTTAGAATAATCTCTTTTTCTATCTCTGAATTTTCTATTATTTCGCAGTCATCGATATCGATTATATGACTTGTTTTAAGGTGGGTTAAATAACGTGGGTCGAATAAATTTTTCAACAGATTAACATATCGATCAAAAAGCCAATTAATAGTACTCTCGAGACATTGTATTATTTTTGAAAGTGAACCTTTTTTGCTCCATTTCTCTAGTTTTTTAATCATATTTCGCTCTATATTTATTGCAAAATCATCAACTCTAAAGCTGAGCCATCTCCAAGATTCATTTTTTCTTAATATTTCTTTTGAAAAATCTCTGCAACAATCCCAAAATATTGACTCTATGCTACAAATATCACTCAAAAATAAATCTACATTTTTATCATATTTTTTAATTAACAATTTGTTGTAAAATAGTTTTGTGTTTTGTATTTTCATTGTTTTGTACCTTGTGTTTAAGTTTGTATTTTAAAATAGTACAACAAAGTAGAATTGATTTTATATGCAAAAGTTGGAGTTTTTTGATACACTTTTGCATATTACAAAGGGGCTATTTATGATAAGCGAGACTAAAGGGAAAATTAAGAGTAAAAATTTAGATAGATACAGGAATCTTGTTTTTGAGGCTATGAATCAGGAAGAGAAAAATAAAATTAGGTTATCCATTGGCGAGTCAGAAAAATCAACAATAGTCGCAAGCTTAAAAGTAGCAACTAAAATGCTCAATCAAAAATATGATAAATTTGAAGAAAATTTTAATGTAATTGAATTATGTAATATGTCTTTGTATGATAGATATCATATATTTGGCTCCTATCATCATTGCTTGCTTCAGCAAAGCTCATTAAACAAAATTAATGGTGTTCAAGCTAACAAACTATTTTCATTAAAAGAGTATACAAAATTTTACAATTTAAATTTTGAAATAATAGAAACGCTGAGTGATATGTTAAACTATATAACTTTTATATCTCGCAGTAAAATGGGTTGTATTGATACAGATGACTCAAAAGAAATAAAAATTCAAGCAATGAAAAATACTTTTGTCAAAATAAACAATTACTTAACCGATGGAGCTACAATCACAAAATTAAAAAATACAAACTATATAGAAAAAATATTAGAAAATATTTTGTGTGAAGAAGATGTACTTGATATACTTACAAAAAATCATTTAAATTTTATAAGCTCTAAAGACCTGGAATATAAAATGTTTGAGCAAATTATTTTAGCTCCAATAAAAATAAGTATTTATAAGTATACAAATAAAACTTCTACAAAAAAAGATGAAGAAAATTATGAAACTATTATAAAATATCTAAAAAATTCAGGTCTTTGGAATGAAGAAGAAAAAAATAATTTGAATAATATAAAACTTCATAAAAATGAATTTCATAAAATACCACAAAATAATATAATCCATTATTGTGTTACTGTGTTTTCTGAATTTTTTGGTTTAAACTTCCATGATCTTCGAAGAATTTATGCGTATTTTTACACTGATACAATAACAACGAATACTAACTTCTTAAAGTCACCATACAAACATATTAATACTACTATTGAAAATGACTATATTGAGATAAAAGAATTTCTACCATATATGCCAGATGATTTTAAAGATATATTTTATGAAATAGATTAGTTAATCTCACATAGCTTTATTTGTAAGCATTATATCATTTTGAGAAAACTTATATATATGAAGCCAAACTAACCTTACACAAAGCACTAACACTAATACCAAGCTCTTTTGCCTTAGACTCTATCTTGAGCTTTTCACTTGCTGTGACATTTATAAAAATTTGCTCGCTGGCTTTGTCATTTGCATCTTTTTTTGGTCTGCCACCTTTATTCTTTTTAGCCTTACTCATATCAGCTGAGGCTATGAACTTGCTCGTCTTTTGCGAAATCTCTAACTCATCTAAATCTTTTATCTTTGCCATTATATTTTAACCTTATTTTTTACTAGTATTATACTTAATATCATTTAGTTTTTTAGTAGCCCTCTTACTTCTTTTACAAGCTTTTTTATCTCTTTTGAAGCGGAGCCTTTTTTATTATACTCACTTACAGTCAAACCTTCACCATAACTATTTTTAAGATCTGCTCTTGTGTATATAACACTCTCTAGCAGATTGAAGTGTGCTGTTTTATCTGATATATACTCTCTAAGTTCTTTTAGCTTATTTTTAGATCTACTATCTACATTGTTTAAAAGAACATTTGTTTTTATATCTGTGCCGAGTGCATCACTAGCTTCTATTAGTATCTTTCTAAACTTCTGTAAGCCAAATATCTCTATTTGAGAGATACCAACTGGAGTGATTATCATATCTGCTTTAAGAAGTGCTGCACGGTTAACATCACTATCATATCCACCACTATCTATGATGAGTAAATTTTCTTTGTTGTTTGCGTACTCATTGATAAAGCTAGTAAACTCAACATCACTCTCTTTAACACACTTTATGGTTGCTAAATCTTCATTAGCTCTTAGTTGGTTAAATAAGATGGCTGAGTTTTGAGAGTCTAGGTCTAGTATTGTTATGTTCTTGTGTTTCTTTTGCATCTCATATGCAAAGTTTATTGCTACTGTGCTTTTACCAACACCACCCTTTTGATGACCAAACAGTACTATCATAAATAACTCCTTTAAAACAAGTATAGTACTTGTATATAACTAAATCATTACTTATATTTTACATTATTGATAATAGAGTCATTTTTCTTTGACAGTTTCGATTTTATATGTCAATATATAGAATCAAATTTCAAATGAGAGGGTTAAAATGAGTGATAATAATAATGGGAGTATTTTAGACTCTATAATTGCGGGGGCTATACTTGTTTATGCTTTTATTGCACTAGTGATACTATTTCCACTTATGCCTGGAGGAGTATTAGGGTATGAACTCTCAAAAACTTTAACTGCCAATACTGATATACACAAAGTCTCTATAATAGTTGGAATGGTAGTAAATTTTGTTATATATCACTTGATATTTACACTAAAAAATATCAATATAAATCTCATAAGCACAAAAGTTTATATATACATCTTTACGATTGTGTTTACAATTTTTCTAAACTCACAAATAGATAATCCTGTACTTCAAATAGTCACTAAGACAACTTTTGAGGTAGTAGAGTTCTTTTTAGACTTTGATAGATGGTTTGTGGAGAATACCATTTTAAATATGGCACTTGTGGTTATATATGCGTTTGTGACACTTTGGGTAATAATAAAAGTATTTGAGTTTGTGAAGTATCTTTATAGGGCATCCACATATTCCCGCAAGTCTAAAGGGTAGAAAAGAGTTTGTATATTATTTCAGACGATTTTTTTTATTAGTAGTCGATTGCTACTGTGATTGGTTTATTTGCTATAATATCAGTAGCAATTTTTAGAAAGGAAAGCACAAAATGACAACTCCAGAAATTATCATGGTTGTGTTTGTAACGATTGGATGTTTTTTGGCTATTGGTAAGATTGCCAATGATAAAGACAAAAGAAAGGGTTCTTGTAAGTTATAAATATAACAAGGGCATTCCAAAAACCACTAAAAAAATATGGTGTGTAATAAACCGTTCACAAAACTATATTATCTCCAATAGACTCTAATCCAACATAGCAGTGAGAGTGTAAATCTAACTGGCATACATTTTATAGTTTATATTTTTGCCAAATCTGCTTCGCTTCTTCATAATTATTTTTATAAGCTATCTCCAATACATTTTTAGCTTTTTGAATATTTTTATCTACGCCAACACCATCAAGATACATTTTAGCTATTTCACACTTTGCTTTGTAGTTGTTGAGATTAGAGGATTTCTCAAAATACTCCAAGGCATTTAGATAATTTTTTTTAACTCCCATTCCAGCGTAATGCATGTAGCCTAGTTGTAAAAAAGCCCAATCATAGTTATTGCTTGCTGATTTCTCAAAATACTCCAATGCCTTAGCGTTGTCTTGTTTTACTCCTTTGCCATCTCTATACATTGTCCCCACTATGGTCTGAGACTCATAATTGTTTTGATCTGCTGCTTTTTTATATAGTTCGAACGCTTTAACATAGTCCTGAATTACACCTTTACCATTGTAATACATATTTGCTAAGTTATATTGTCCCCAATGAAAGCCATTATTGGCAGATTTTTTATACCAATCAAATGCTTTAGAGTAATTTTGTGCCTCACCTTGTCCAGCATAGTACATATTAGCTATTCTATTTTGAGAATCAGCGTTGTAATGATTTGCAGATTTATAAAATAGTTCAAATGCTTTAGCGTAATTTTTTTGCACACCATATCCATTATAATACATGTCGGCAAGATTATGCATAGCCCATGAAAAACCATTATTAGCAGATTTCTCATACCAATACAAAGCTTGCTTGTAATCCTTCGTGACACCATCTCCATTGCTGTACATAATAGCAATTTTATTTTGAGCCTCTTCATTCTCCAAATTCGCTGATTTGCTATATAACTCAAATGCTTTAATTTTATCTATAGCTGTTGCTTTTCCATATTCATAATAGCTCGCTAAATTGTATAGTCCCCAAGCATGGTTCTGTTTAGCAGCTTTTTCATACCATCTGAAAGCTTCTTTATAATTTACATCAATTCCGATAGTACCATTATTATACATATTGGCTATTATATTTTGCGCTTCAGCATTACCTTTCTTTGCAATAGGTAGCAATATCTCGAAAGTTTCCTCATTACTTATTTGTGCTTTAGTACCATAAAGACCTTTTGTCCTATCTCCATCAAATTTTAAGTTGACTATATATTGCTTCTTATCAGTAGTGGTTTCTGTGGTGTAAAAGACACTTGATGAAATTAGAAATTTATTCTCTCCAAGATTGACAATATTATTCGAACCTAGTATAAAATTAAAATATTTATATTGTTCATCAAAAGTGTGTCTATTTATATCAAAATCAGCAATGATATTTGATTGAGCGCTACACCCTCTAGCTCCTGTGTCTTTATCTATTTTTTTTGTAACAATAGTACTAATATCAATCTCATCTATTTGATATGACACACCTTTAAACGCTTCAGGAAACAATTTATCTTTAATTATACTTTTGCTTAAATCTAATGCTGCCTTAGAGTCACACTTAACACTACTTGTACTAAAAAAACTATCTAGATAACCAGCTTGATATGCAAAGGCTCCTATTAAGCCTGCTGCAACATATCCTAAGATGTTCTTTTTCATGAGAAGTCCTTAAAATTTAATTTTTGATTGTCGCTGATATGATATTTTGCGATTAATCTAATGGTAGAATGATTGTAATGGTTCTTAGAATATATTTTCACTTGTAGTATGGCATACATCTTTCGTCATTGAGATATATTTGTCCTACTAAATTATCATATTTATCATAATATGCAATCCAATTTATAAATTCATCTGAAAGTATATTTTTCATACTTTCTATGCATGAAGACTCTAGCTCTCCCTGCAACATATCTGCCTCAAAACTCGATACGCTTCCTTGATAATCTGTTAATATTTCTTCTTTAGTATGTTTGGTAAACTTGATGTGTAGTTTTATAGTATTCTCTGCATCACTAGTATATTTTAATAACATAGTTTCATCATCTATAGCCATAGGAAGCTTACTGTGATTTAGTTTAAGTAATTTTTGTATTTTCATATTATTTTTATTTTCAAAAAGATTAGTATTTTGCATAATCATTGTTATGCTTAAATGTATAGTAAATGCTATAGTTGAATATAAAAAAAGTGAGCTTAAAAAAAGTAAAAATCTTTTATTTTTAGAATTAACTGCAAATACAATAGCGACTATTGTGATAAAGCCAAATTTTCCAGATACTTTTTCTATAATTGATGTATTAATATTATATGAAGCCAATATGCTCAAAATTATTACTACTATTAAATATTTCCAATCAAAAAGTCGTTTTAAAAAGCTTTCACTATTAACTTCCTTTTGTTTCATGAGTTTCCTTCTTGGATTTTAAATTTTGACTACATTATCTTTGCTATTTATGTTCTATAGAACATTTCATAAAAATTCTAACAGTTATAGACTTAGGAAAATATTTATTTATTGGACATTAATCATATTGAATGAATTTAGTGAAGAAGATGTGGTTGATTTCTATCAGTTAATCGGAGAAAATGTTAAAAAAGCTAGAAAAGAGAAAAATATTTCTCATATTCAATTAGCACTAGCAATTGGACATAATTCTGTTGGACACATCGCAAAAGCTGAACTATTTAAATATGATAAACATTTTAGCTTAGAACAACTTTTTAAAATTTCTCATGTTTTAAAGATATCCTTGCATGACTTAATACCAGAGTAAAGTATAATAATTGTACAAATGTTACACTTCACTTTTAGTAAAGTTTCTAATTTATAGTTGTTATTTTTAATCATTTTCGGTCTAATCCCCTGATCTTTGGGTCATATTAATGACAATAACCGCTCGATATACTTCTGATTTTTAGCTTATGAAAAAAGTTTTAGCGTTTAGTTAAAAGGCTTGCCTCGGAGTTGTTGATTTATACTACAAGTTGCACTCCTTCTGAAGTTAATCAACTTTTAAAACTAACAGGGATTTGTGCTTGTAAGATTTTAGCTATTTTTGGTGAGAAAGATAGTTGGTCGTTGCCATTTTGTATATCAGATAAGCAGACATTAAGGCGGACAATGAAGCTAAGCCGATAAAAATATTTTCCATAAAAGTCATGTGTCGATCCTTTTAAATTCAACTTCTAGGTTATATCATTGTATATTTTCTAAATATCTCAAATATTATTACTTGAGCTGAAAATACTTCATACTAGCTATTCCAAATCACTCCATGGAATTTCATCAACAAACCAGTCGTCTATTGGTTTGTTTATATTTTCTCTCCAACCTTGCCCTGGAATGGTAGTGCTGACTTTTTTGCTCCAACTCTTACCTGTTCTATTGTTAGTAATTTTAAATTGATTTCTTACATCTGGCTCACTAACTCCTCCAAACATCATAAGAAGTCCTATAGCTGCTCCTGCACCACCAATTGCTCCACCTGTTCCAGATGAACCATAGGTTGACATCATGCCAAACCCACTTGATGCCATGTGAGAACCCGTAGAAAATGAAGTATCTGCATCCAAAGTAGCTTTAAATTTTCTACCAAGTTCTTCTAGTATTTTTTTATCTTTATCAGGCATATTTGCATACTTACCAGGAAGAGCTATACCTTTTGTTTTTTCTATATACTTCTTATCATCTCTCATTTTGTATTGCCAATATTCTGTATCACCAAATTTATTACCATAAAGCCATATATAGGCTTCTTTATGAAATCTTTCAAACCCCTCTGGATCGTTATTTTTAATAAGGGATGCTATCTCTTTAGCAGTTTTTGGCAGTTTTGATGAGTCTGTCTCATCTACCCACTTCATAAAATCTTTATATAAGGCTTTCTCCTCTAGTGGTAATTCACTTCTATTTTTGATGTAAGCTCCATATCCACTACCACATGATAAAAGAGTAGTCTCCATAGTATAATCAGCACCTTCTTCTTGTATAACTATATCAAAGTCATAATGCACCAATGTAACCATGACCTCTTCTGTCATATCACATCTCATGTATTGTTTATCTTTGATTAAATACCATGAAAGACCATTCCACATAGCAGTAGCTTCTGTTACATCTTTAAACTTCTCTGCTGTGTGTGACTTAATATATATTGTCGGTTTTGCATCTGGCTTAGAAGCAGTTGGAGAACCTGCACATCCTATAAACAAAAATGTAGATAACAGTGATAGTATAAGTTTTACTGTTTTTTTTATAACTTTTTCCTCTCGTTTTATATTCTACTGATTTTTATAGATAGAACATCAATATATAACAGTAATTCATCAACTTTCAAATTGTATGAAAGCTACTATAAAAAGTATATTAAAGATTAAACTTTTAAATTAAATATCACACGACACTCAAGCAAAGTATGCTTTTTGCAGCCATGTTTGCGTGCTTTTATGAGATAGTAGTTATGAATGAAAGATACCGTCTTATGAAAGATCATATAGAGAGTTTTTTTTAATATTGATACTAAAAGTTAGTCTTTGAGTTTAGATAATTGAACTCTTCTCCAAACAAGCAAACTACTTTAACAAAAACAACTCTCATCACAAAAACTCCAACAACAGCTATTCCATATAGACTATAAATTCAGCCATCATACCTCTTTTAGATTAATTTTTTTTGATTTCACCAACTCTAAAAGCCAAAGTAAGACTCAGGCAATATTTTAGTTTTATGTCATCTCCTCTTCTTAAAAAAAATCAGAGGATTTACTCTTGGTTATATAAACAGTTTCAGAGGAGACAAGCAATCATGTTAGGGCAAGTTTAGCTTTGGATAGTGTTTCTTATGCTAATTATACGAAAGTAAAGTGTCTTAAAGACAACCTAGATAACAAGAGTACCAGCTCTTATTATTTTATTAGCAAAACTAAACTTAACAAAAATTATAACAAAGTTTTTATAATTTCAAAATATTCACTATAATACGCTTATAATGATTTTTCACTTTAACTTTTAGTATATCGGGCTATAGGATAGGCTATTGGTACAAGATTATCATTAATAACAGTTTCACAAATTCCTCCTCATTAAAAAATGGAGGAGTTCTTTTTTAAATTTCATCTCCTTATATGCTACAATAAAGCAAGAAAACATCAGATAAGGATAACCAAGAGTTCTTTTTGGAACTTTTAACTTCCTATGCACTAGCTTGAAGTTTAACGCCAAAGCTATCTAGTACTTTCATTATAGTTTCAAATCTAGGTTTAGAATCAGCACTGAATGTTTTATATAAACTTTCACGTCCGAGACCTGTATCTTTTGCTATTTGGCTCATACCTTTAGCTTTAGCTATGTTTCCGATCGCTTCAAGTAACTCATTCATATCACCATCTTGAAGTACTCCAGAGAGGTACTCTGCAATCATCTCTTTGGAATCTAAATATTGAGATACGTCGAATGTTGTTAATTTAGTCATCTTTTAACTCCTCTGCTATTTTTTTAGCTTTTAAAATATCTTCTGTCTGAGTAGATTTATCTCCAGCAATAAGAAGAATCACTATTTCTTCATTTCGTTTGGTGTAATAAACTCTATAACCTGGTCCAGTAGTAATTCGAAGTTCGCTAATTTCTGAAGAAATTGTTTTAGAATCTCCAAAATTACCCTCTTGAACTCTCTGGATTCTTCTTAAAATAGCTACTTTAGCTTTTGTGTCTTTTAACTTGAGTAGCCATTTAGAGAATATTTCAGTTTGTTTAATCATATACATAGCAATATTGTATCTAATTAGATACAAATATGTCAATAATAAAATTCTGAGTAAAAACACACTTTACAAATCTTCTTAATGTATGCCATAAATAGTTCTTTTTGGAGTATGTTCCACAATTCAGGTCTATTTGGAACAGGCTTCCTGTTATTGAAAATCGTTCCAAAAGTAAGGGCTTTATGAATTTATTGGCTACTATGTGTAGTTATACTTTTTCTAATTCTTTCCATGCCTTAAAATAAAAAAGTTATTATCTTTATCTATTATGCCTAAATCAGTTCCATTAAAATACCAATTTAATTTAGGATTATTTGGTATTTCTTTATTTTCATATAAAATATTTATGAATGCTATATCATTAAATTTTTTATCGTATTCTTTTATGATTTTAGAGTATTCCATTGATGCAAAAACAACTTCTTGAGTATGTCCTGAAGTAGTTAAACTTGTTGGCACTATTATGCTTTCATCTGGTATATTTTTCATAATTATATTATCCCAAGTTTTAAAAAGTTTTTCTCTTTCCAAATTTAATGCATCAGTATTCTCTTCTGATTCAAAAACAGAATGGTCAAAAATACCAATTATTTCAAAAGTAGTTTTATCTACTTTTGCAAAAACTAATTCATCCGTACGAGTTGATTCTTGTTTGTCTTTTTCATAAGGTAACAAGTGAAAATGATATAAATTCATAACATTTAAAATAAAATCTTTATCTACCCAACTATTCCCATTTTCTTTTGCATCTGGTGAATATCCTTTATCATGAGCTTTTAATGATAAATAGGGATTTAAATCATCTCCAGATTCAATTTTATTTTTTAAATTTATATAATTTTCTGAATTTAAAATTGAAGTTATTGTATTGTCAGTTATATCAACTTCATTATTTATAATTATTTTTCTTTTTCTTGGAGTGATTAATCTAGCTTTCCAGCTTATATAATCTATTAGTAAATCAGTTAACTTTTTAGATTCTAAAGTTTCTTTCGTTTCTTTATTATTTGGAAACGATGGTAGATCTTTTATTAACTCTCTTTTTAATCTTTTAATTGTTTTTGACTCTTCCATGAGTTGTGTTGTCTCCTTGTATTATAACGTTTGACTTCACGGACAGCTTGGCTGTTCGGTGCTAGGTATTGTTATGTATTTTAGATTATTCATCGATTGAATGGACATTTGTTTCACCGAACCAAACTTTGGCTTTTTCAATAATTGCATCTGATGGCAAATTATAAAACACCACAAGATTTTTTTTAGCACGAGTACAACAGACATAGAAAATTTTCTGTGTTCTATTTAGTATCCTATGAAACGAATTTTTTTTCGAAGCACTTAATCTGTCAAATATTTCTTCATTCATAAGATATTCAAAGTTATATTTATTCCAATTGCCATTATCTAAGACAACTAAGACATTGTCGAATTCAGCACCTTTAATTTTATGTTGCGTAGAGAAGGGAGTATATCCCTCTAAGTAGTAAAACAAATTTTGAAAAACTTGAAATTTTATCTTTTTAACCTGATTGAATACATACGCTTTATTTTGCAAAAAAGTGTCAAACTTATCATCTTTTTTACATATTCCTTTGTCATGTGCAAAGTCTATAACATATTCTATTGTTTCATCAGACATACTATCTAAAGTCTCAATAATGACTTTGAGGTTTTGTTTATCAGCAATACTATTAATTCGATACTCTGTCTTGCGTAAAAATTCATTATACTTCTCTTCTTTGTAGAGATTAATATTATTCTGAACTTTGAAAAGATACTTGATCAGTTCATCTCTTTTTGTCCCTTTTTTATTTTCGTCTTCTTTGTCTTTTTTTGTATCGTCTAACAAAGAATCTTTATCCAAATAGATTTTTTTAAAAACATCAAATAGATATTGTTTGGTATTTTCAAATTGCTCCGAATGAGCGTCTATAAAAGTTTGCATTCCTGCAGTTGGACTAACTCTATTTAACTCTGCACCAGTTTTCCCATCTTGCAATATCTCAATAACTTCACCAAAAGTTTTTTCTGAAAAATCAGTCGTAATATTATTTTCTTTAATATATCCCGTAAGTCTGTTTTTGTAGTCTAAAATTTTATCGTCGTTATATATTTCCATTAGCTCACCAAATCCAGCTTTTGGAGCTATAAGGTTATGTGTTAAATTTAACTCTTTTGTTTGGACCGCATTGTCAAAATCCCAGTCTAGTATCTGTTTGAATGTTTCTAAATCGTCAACTCCTTGAACTGAATAGTAGAACTTTCTACTTCCTTCTTTAACATATCCATCTTGCATATTTGGAGCATGTGTATCTACAGAGGGGCGTTGTACTATACCGTCTGCACGAAGTCTATTCGTCATTTCTATAACTAAATTAGGATTTCTTCTATTTTGTTCTTTTTTAACCTCATATACATTACCGACTTGGATATATGCATCTAAGTCACCGATTCCATCATCATAAATTGACTGCATTGAATCGCCAAAAAAGCCAATAATATTTTTTCTATTACTTTGTTTCAGGTGTTGTAAAAATATTTCTACTACAACGGGGTTGGTATCTTGGTACTCATCGATCAAAATGAATTTAAATTTGTCTTTTAAAATGTCACATAGTTTTGAGTATGTTCCAAACATATGATTGGCTAAAATCAATACTTCATCATGAGAGATAATCCCATCTTTAATGGCAACATATTCTTTGTACTGAATTCCATATATCAATGCATTATAGTAAGTCTCATCCACAACACCATCAGGACTTTTAATTGTTTTTAAATCTTCATCATTAATTAAGTGAATCAGAGATTTTTTCAGCTCATTCTGGAAAGATTTGATATTGTTCCATAAAAAATCGTGAATAGTACTTACTTGCAAATTTTCATGGTTTACTCTTTCTTCAATCTCTTTTACAGCAGCATTCGTATATGTCATACATGCTACTTTAGCGGTGGGGTTTGATCTAATTGCTTCTTGAATGAACTGCACTAAAGAATATGTTTTTCCACTCCCCGCACCACCACTCAGTAAAAAGTTGTGCTCTTGTTGCACATGTCCGAATATTTCTTGTACTTCTGGTTCTAATCCTGTTTCAGCCATGTTAACCCTTCTTTTATGTACTGAGGAGTATTCCAATTTGAAAATTGATTTCCAGCACCATCAGTTTTACTATTCAATAAAATCTCCATAGCTAATGCAGGTTTTTTATCTACACAATGTTCTGCCCAATAATAAACATCATCTTTATAGTCATCATGACTTTTATTCATATATCTTGTATTCTTTAAGCCCAAAGGGAAATTCGATAGATTGTCATAAAAAAATTGCTTATTAATATGAAAAAAAGCATCTTCAAAGCTACGTGCATGATAACTTACGGTCTCAATGTTTGTTTCTTGTACTTGATATATACAAATTAAATACCCATCATCATCATCTACAACCCAACATCTTGAATCAAAATCTTTTTTCAACTTTTTTTCATTTAGTGTAAATGTAATAAAATCTGAAACTTTCTTATCCACACCATAAAAAAACTTCAATGAAGCATTAGAAGTATACATAGCGTTATTATCACTTGCCGGACACTTGACTGTTTCTTTTATGTCATTTCCATTCTTATGCTTTTTGGGTGTCACTTTGTCATCTTTATATACAATTTGCTCATAGTAACTGTCTATGTCCGTGATTACCAGAGATTTTACACCAATAAAATCAATAAATTTTTCAAAGATATGAGCATACGCTCCAACTTCGACGATTGAAATATTTTGTGACAACAAAGGGGTCTCGTCATGAGAAGATTCTTGATCTATTTTTTTCATCATTGCAGGTAATAAGATTCGTTCTGTATCACCTTCTATAAATATTGCTTTATCTGCAAAAAACAATTCTGCTCTATGAAGGGTTAAATATTGCTTTAAAAATTTGTAGTTTAGTTCTTCTCCATTAGTTACATACTCTTTTTCCAAATCTTTTAAATTTTTTGAGACTACTCGATTATTTTCTTTTTTGAAATATTTAATATCATGAAAGTCGCTTTTGGATGCGATATGGGTTGAATGTGTACTGATGATAGTTTGTAGTTTTCTATTCTGCCTATCATCTCGTTGAATCCCTTTACTCAATAACGTTTTAATATTTTCGATAAATATATATTGCATTTGTGGGTGTGTATGAGCTTCAGGCTCTTCAATGAATAGGAGATTGATATCTGCAGGTTTTTCGGATTGCTCTTTTTGGAATTCATGTAACAATATTTTGATTTCAAATATCATGCTAATCAAATTCATATAACCTAAGCCATTATAGTTTTCAGGTAAAGCATGCTCCCCACTTATGTCATACATCACAGTGGTATTGCCTTCGAGTAGTTCTCTATGTTGAAGAGTAGATACGATTTTGATATTTGAATCGTCTTTTTTTATTCCACCAAATTGTTTAATATCCTCAATTATATCTTTAAAAATACCAGCATATACATCATCCAATAAGTCATCTGTAGTACTTAGGGTGTCTTTAAATTTTTCAATAGCCTCTTCTTCATCTTCACTTGCTTCAACTTTTTTATATATTTTCGAGGACAATGAAGACAAGGATTTTTCAGGTTCTTTATTTGAGACATTTCTTTTTGCATCAATCAATTTGAAATTGATTATATTGTCAATTCGTATATTCTCTTTTATTAAATCAATAAAAATATCATCATTTTCGATAGATGTTGCAACGTCAAAAAGAACTGTTTTCTTGAAAATTTTGAAATATTCTTTATGATTGTTTTTCAAAAAATGAAAAATATCTTTTTGTATATGCTCTTCACCTTTAGCAGCTTCTTTTGCTTTAAAGGTTGTAAAATCTAGTAGCAACTGATGGAATTTTTCTAGCTTATATTCAAATGCTAAAACAATAGTTGTGTTATTAGGGTCTAAATCCATCATTACAGTATTACCTACATTTGATAGATCATCATGTGCATCATATTCTATAAATAATTTCAGTGATAAGCCAAGGAAGCCTGAGTCATCATTAGATTCTATTTTTGTTTTAAGTTCATCTTTGAATTCACTGTTGAAGTCATCAAAAGTAAAAGAGTTGCCATTTGACTTACTACCGATGAACTTATCTAATATTGAAAGAAGTGATGTTTTTCCACAATTATTTTTTCCAATAACTAATGATAAATATTCTTCTAAATCTAGTTCAAAATCTTTTAAAAGCCTATAGTTGTTAGCTTTTATTTTTGTAATTTTCACTGATTGACTTCCTTTTTATAAATGATTGAGTGTGAAACATAACTATTTATTCAACGAACATTATATATAGGCTAGCTTGATATTAGCTAAATATATGAACACTAAAAATGTTAATTTTAATGATACTTTTATGTTTTGATCGTTTCGGGGAGGCTTACAGGGATAAACGTGTTAATGTGTTTTCCCAAAAAGTGTGATATGATTTTAGTAGAATGGAATAAATCTCATTAATATTAAGTTTTATAATTGTTTTTAACAGAAAAAGAAATATAACTTCTAATTTTTACTATTTAAATCAAAACTGGAACACTATAATTAAAGAATAAAGATAGTCAATATTATAAAATTATTTTAAGTCATAATAAGGATATTAATGCCCAAATTAGTTCCATCAAACTTTGCTATAGAAAATTCAGAAAGTGATATAAAACGATCAAATTCCATTTTTAATCTTCTTCAAGATAAATTAAGAATCGGTAGTAAAAGTTCATCAAAAAACACCACAATCATTCCTAAAGTAATTATACAATTTTGGGACAAAGCCAACTCTATCCCTAGCGATGTTAAAAAATGCATGGAATCATGGAAGTCATTAAAAGAAGAAGGATATACATACATTTTATTTAATGAAAAATCTGCTCGTGAATACATTTCATCTAATTTAAATAAGGAACATTTGTTGGCATTTGATAACTGTTATCACCCTGCAATGAAAAGTGACTATTTTCGCCTTTGCTATATTAATTATTCAGGAGGTATGTATGTTGATTCAGATGATGTGTACATTGGTTTAAACATTGATAATTATTTTATAAATTCAAAATTAAAGTTACAGCCATTATGTTATGATCTTGAATCAAATCAAATGGTAGAAACCCAAAAGTTTGTAAATCATGATACTCAAAATAAACATTGGATATATTATTTTAATAATAACCCAATAATTTCAGCTCCTTTCAATCCAATTATTGGTTACGCACTTGAAAGAGCAACCAATATTCTATTAAATATAGATGATAACAATCTACCTGAAATTCAATCTACTGCTGGACCAGGGAATATTACAGCAAGTGTTGTTGCAGCTCAGTTAACTCCCGCTTTTAACGATGAAATTGAGATTCTTACAGATTGGGAAGAATTATCCAAAACTATCTGGTTTTTATCATATAGGAATGATGCTAGAAACTGGCGAATATCAAATTGTAAAAGCTTAAACTAATTAAACTATAAAGGACTAGAACTTATGAATAAGAATAAAAAATCACATAGTTTTGTTAATAAAGGGAAAACAATATTTCAAAATTTTAGACGAATCTTTACGAAAAAAAAATGTTCTGCATTTAACGCATCAACTAATAATAAAAAGATTGAATGTATAGAAAAAATATACGTAATTAATTTAGATAGACAACCTAATAGGTACGATAGGGTTCAATCCGAGTTTTCGAAAATTATGGATACATCTCGAAATAGTCTAACAAAAATACTTGAAAGAGTTAAAGCAGTAGATGCTATAAACTTAGAACAAGATACGCTTATTGATAATATTAATTCAAAGTACACACTAGGAGAACAATTATTTGTAGACCCATGTCAAGCATTACCTAAAGATTTAAACTTAGATATGAATATTAATATGAGTAAGCAGGAGGTTGCAGTAGCTCTTTCACATATAAAAGTCTGGAAAAAAATTGCATCAGGTACAGAACCTTACGCACTTATTATAGAAGACGATATATGCTTAGATCCAAATTTTTCTAGTCTAATGGAAAAAAGTTGGAACGAAATAATAAAGAAAAAAAATAAAGGTAGTCTATTTGATATTCTTTTCTTATCCTTCAAGGAAGTAGATTTAGGTGCAGAAAAAACAGCATTTACTGATAGTACTTTTAAACTATTTCGCGGCATTTGGTATATGTCTGGATATGTACTTTCTAAAGAGAGTGCAAGTAAACTAATTGAAATGCTTCCTTTACACGGACCAGTAGATATGTGGATTAATCACAAGTTTGATCAACTTACTGCATTAATGACTAAAAAATCTATTATTCCTCAAAGGTCGGACGAAGCTTCTGTGAATTTTTATTCTGTACTACCTATATTATCTAAAATAGGGGTACTAAATGATAGCTCACCTAGTGTATTTCAGAATATACCTACTACCCTACCTGTTTTTGCTATTGGAAAAGAAAGTGATAAGTTGACTTCATTATCTATGGCATTATCTATGCTTGGATTTAAGTGCTGTAGTGACTTATCTGAACTACCAAAAGAAGAAAAAAACAGTCTTATTAAAAACTTAAGCACCAGAAAATTTAATGCTTATGTAAATATAAAATGTATCGAAGACCATTTAGTAGATCTATGTAAAATATACCCAAAATCTTACTTAATAATATTTTCAAAAGGTTTGTCGAAAGATAAATTAGAAAGTCTTAGAAAAGACTGGTCTAAACGAGTATTAGTTTTAAACGAACAAGAGTCAGTAATATGGAAACCAATTTGTGAGTTTTTTGGTATCGTTCCACCAGTAAGTCCATTTCCTAAATTGTTAGGATTAGGACAAAGAAAATATATTTCAAAAGAAAATAAATCCACTAATATAATTAATAGATCTAGTAAATGGTTAAAGGCTGATGAATCTCCTTGGATTATCCCTCAATCAAATGATTGGAAGGGCTTAGACATAGAATCTGGAAGCCTTATTTCACAACCTAATAATGAAATAATGTATGAATTAAAAGATAATTTGCAACTTAATAACACAGAGTTTTGGTCAATGAGAGAAGATACCTTTCCTGGTAACGAATGTATGTTTAGCCCGTCAAACTTTAGTCTTAATAAAGATAATAGCTATATTCTTACTGCCAAAAAGCAAAATATGGAAGTAAGAAAATATAGCTCTGCTGCAATAACAAGTAACAAAAGTTTTTTATATGGTAGGTTTGAAGCAGAACTTAAACCACCTAAAGTTTCTGGTTTTGTAACTGGTATTTTTTTACATAGAGATTCTCCTAGACAAGAGATAGATATTGAATTCACTGGAAATAACCCAACAAAAATATTAACAAATGTTTACTATAATCCAGGTGTTGAAGGTGCAAGATTTGATTACGGCTATAGAGGTACTCCCTTAGAAATAGAACTTGGCTTTGATGCATCGGAAGATTACCATTTATATGCAATTGAGTGGGAGCCAAATCAGATTCGCTGGTATGTAGATAACATTCTTGTCCATACAAGAAATAGTTGGGGACCAACACCAATTCCACATCTACCGATGAAATTTCATATAAATCTTTGGCCAACAAAATCTCGTGAACTTGCTGGTAATATTGATGATTCAAAGCTTCCCATAAATTTATATTTAAAGTCAGTTCAAATACAAACAACATGAAGTATTATTTAAAGAGATGATCTGGTTACAGTTTATTGAACATAGAAAAATGCTAAACATATTCGGAGGTGCAATGTGGATAAAAAAATTGTTACAAAGATAAGTTATAAAAACAAGTTCAACAACCTGTTCTTTTGGAACAAACAAACTCGATAGAAGCACACCTAAGTTAAGATTTTATAATCATTTATGCAGTTTTTAAAAAATTATAATTGCTTTGCCTATAACTAAAAAGAAAGCTCATGTCCCTTGACACGAAGCCACTCTTTTTTCTCTTCATAGTTTGGCATTATCTTAGATACATCTTTCCAAAACCTCTCATTATGTGTATGTATTTTTAGATGCACTAGTTCATGTGTGATAATATAATCTATTACACCAACAGGTGCCATAGCGATTTTATAGTTAAAGTTTAAGACGCCCTCTTTTGTACATGATCCCCATCTAAATCCTAGATCCATTATGTTGAAATATGGTTTTTGGATATTTGCATCTTTGCATATTATCTTTAGTCGTTCATCTATTTTACACTTTAGATGTTCTTTATACCACACTTTAAAAATATCTCGTGCTTTTGCTTGTTGTTTCTCTCCAAGAGCAAACCATCCATTTTTTAGTTTAAGTTCACTACTCTCTTTTACTATTTTAAGTCTATAGTTTCGCCCTAGATAGCTAAAACTCTCACCTGAGATAAATTGTTTTTGAACTATGTTTTCTTGTGTAGAGTTTTTAAGTGCTAGTTTTTCCCAAATCCACAATCTTTTTGTATGGATATGCTTTTCTATCTCTACTTCACCCAAATCATGTGGAGCATTTACTACAACTTTTGCATCTCGCTCTATAGTGATACCTACGCTTTTACGGCTAGAGCGAATCAGCTCATACTCAATTTGCAAATCTTAAACCTTGTAGCTCTTTTTGGTTCTCTTTTGTAAGACTCATAAACTGCTCTTTTATAGCTGGTATGTTTTTTATGAGACTACTCTCTTTTGAATCAGCAACTAACCTTACAAGATAGTTTTGCAAGTTACTTCTGCTATTTTCTCCTGTAGTTCCCCAAAAATCAACTCTATCAATCTCTCTAGTAGTTATCTCAATAGAATCAATAACTAACTTGATGATTTTATCTTTTTGCTCTTCTTTAATCTCATCATCATAAAAACTAAGCAACATATCATAGTAAGGCATACAAACACCACAACCTATCTTCTCAAACACTTCTAAAATCTCTCTTCCACCAACCATATCTTCTTTAAACTTTGAGAGTTTTTCTACAAGCTTGTCCCACTCATCTTTATGATTTGCAATAATCTCTTCTAGTTTTTGGGCTAAAGATTTATAGTAATGTGGATCTTTATCTATGTTGATTCTTATAGTATATCTTATGGCATGTTCCATCTCAGATGCAACAGCCTTGTCTGGTCTATCTTTTATGGCATCTTCAAACTCATCGTCAAATATCGATATAGGTCGCACTTTTGTCTCAATACCCTTACTTACCAAATGCTCATTTATAAGTTTTTTAACCTTTTCTCCTACACCCTCAATAAGAAGCTCTTCATCTCTATAACGCCTATGTGCTTCGTTTTTTATAAGTCCTAAAACCTTCACATCTCCTAGCAAATATCCCTTTATAGGGTGTGGCAATATAAAGTCGATGAGTTTTGTGTACTCTTTATAGTGCATCTTAAATTCGGCTCTTAGTTGTTCATCCCCTAACATCACAACTGCATCTTCTAGTGTATGTTCATTTATCTCATCTACTCCATTTTGAGCAAAAAACTGCATCACTTTTCTATGAGATAGTTCTAACTTTGTAAGCTCCTCACTAAAGTCTTGCATCACATCTGCTACATCTTCATCTTCATAGTTTG
>Ga0265293_10002027_pt1 | contig 42269 bp, 34 predicted proteins | sample Munlanlewell138R_FD_192505 | JGI IMG/M metagenome (GOLD analysis project Ga0265293, IMG submission 192505) | Leachate microbial communities from a municipal landfill in Southern Ontario, Canada - Leachate well 138R | ecosystem: Engineered > Solid waste > Landfill > Unclassified | place: Canada...
TGTCCGCTCAGGCTGGGATCAAGGTCTTGGAATGTTCTTATACTGGTTTGGCTTAAACGCATCACTAACTGGACTAGCTGCACTTCTTTCGTTAGCACATCCCGTAACAATAATACTTTCAATGCTCGCTGCTCCCGTAACAGCACTTAGCCCCACCTTAGGGGTTGGTATGGTAGCAGGCTTAATCGAAGCTACAATGCGTAAACCACGGGTAAAAGACTTTGAACACGTCTCTGAAGACATCCTAAGTTTTAAGGGTTGGTTTAGAAACCGGATCATTCATGCTCTGCTTATCTTTATGACTACCAGTATCTTTGCTTCAATTGGCACATTCATCGCCTTCCCGCTTTTAATTAGTAAACTTAGTGGCGCAGCCTAATCTTAGTAAGTGGTCCTTACTAAGTAGCTATTGATTACTATAAATGAATATAAGAAATAACAAATAGTTATAATTCAATTATTTTTGGCCAATAATAATCATTAGTTAGTCATGCTTACTAATGATTAGGTTCCATTTTGGCTAATACCGAGATTGCTTCATCGATGCGATCGCACCGATAGATTGTTGCCTCTTGATCAAGAGGCATCGCCGAGGGAGCTAAAATAGTACTAAAGCCCATATCCAAGGCTCCCTTGCTTCTTTTCTCACCGAAGCCTACTGGCCTCACCTCTCCAGCCAAACTCAATTCTCCCATCGCTACCATCGATTTAGGCAAGCTTTCCCCGGTAGCTGCTGAATATAAAGCCAATGCTAAAGGTAGTTCAATAGAAACTTCACTGAGTTTAATTCCACCAGCGACATTAACATATATATCTTTATCGGAAAAAAAGATTTTTGCATGCCGCTCTAATACCGCGGCTACCCGGGTTACCCGAGCATTATCAATCCGTTCTGAATAGACTCGAGCATAGCCTCCTTTGGCGGGTATGATAAGGGCTTGAATTTCGACTAAAAAGGTTCGACTTCCTTCAATTACCGCTGTAAAGGCAATCCCAGCTGGTAAAACACCATCTTTACGCTCACTAATGAAAAAACCCGCTGGATCTTGAACTGGCACTAACCCTTTCTCTGTCATGAGAAAAATACCAATTTCATCGACTGAACCGAACCTATTCTTGACCGCCCGAACAATACGAACACCACTACCAGCTTGTTCAAAGTATAAAACTGTGTCAACAATATGTTCAATTGCTTTAGGTCCAGCAATTTGCCCCTCTTTTGTTATATGGCCAATAAAAAATATAGTGGATCCAACTTGTTTCGCTGCATCAACTAATTCCATAGTACAAGTACGCATCTGACTCACAGAACCAGAGGCAGAGGGTATTTCTTCACTGGCAAGCGTTTGTAATGAATCGATTACTAATACATCTGGCTTTTGGTTATGTATAATTTGTACTAGTGGCTCTAAATGGGTATTATTAAATAACTTTATCCTAGCTAATGGGACCCCAATTCGCTCAGCACGCATTCTCACCTGTCCGGGAGATTCTTCACCTGAAACATACAAAACACTGCGACCTTGAATTGCGCCGAGAAGTTGTAACATAAGCGTAGATTTTCCAATTCCAGGTTCTCCTCCCAGCAAAATCGTGCCACCGCGCATAATTCCGCCACCTAAAACACGATCCAATTCAGAAATTCCAGACGAATAGCGAAAATCAGAATCTATTTCAATCTCTTCTAGTGTATATACTTGTGTTTTGTTAGGATCCCTTACTAAGGCTTTTCTCTCAGCTTTACTTTGGATTTTCACTGTCTCTTCTACAAAGGAATTCCAAGTCTCACAATCAGGGCAGCGGCCGAGCCATTTAGACTCAACCCTACCACATTGAGAACATACATACTGAAGAGAAAGCTTTTTCATACTACTTATTAAAAATCCAATAGTTCGACATCAAAGATTAAATAAGAATTAGGAGGGATCACTCCCGGATATCCTTGCACGCCATAACCCAATTCAGGTGGGATTATCAAAGTTCTTTTCTCTTTTTTGGTCATTGTCACCAGAGCTTCGTTCCAACCTTCGATCACTTGCCCTATGGCAAACTGAGCCGGTTCCCCACGTCGCACAGAACTATCGAAGACGCGTCCATCGAGCAATGTTCCAGTATAGTGAACAGTAACATTAGTGCCAACTTTAGGTTTAGTTGTACCGGTCCCTTTATTTACCACCACATACCGTAATCCTGATCCTGTTTTGACTGCATTTGGCCAACGATTTTCTAACTCTTTTTCAAGTTCTGCTGCTATTTTTTTAGTTAATTCTCGTTCCTTTGTTTGAACCTCTTCAACAACTTTAGCAAAACTTGCTTTGGTTACTGTAAAAGCTTTGGCCTGTTCGCCAACACGCTTAATCTCTATTGATTTGATACTATCACCCTCTACTATCGCATCAACTACTGATTGACCTTCAACAACATGGCCAAAAACACTATGCTTGCCATCTAACCAAGGGGTAGCAACGTGGGTAATAAAAAACTGACTACCGTTAGTCCCCGGACCAGCATTTGCCATAGAGAGAACTCCGGGGCCTGTATGAGTGAGGTCATCGACAAACTCGTCAGGAAAATTATAGCCTGGTCCACCAGTTCCCTTCCCTAGCGGGCACCCTGTTTGGACCATAAAATCTTTAATGACACGGTGAAACTTCAACCCATCATAATAAGGTTTTCCCGGATCTTTTAAATTCAAAACACCTTCGGCTAATCCTACAAAGTTAGCCACCGTCATCGGTGCTTTTTTATATTCAAGAGAGACTTCAATGTCTCCACGATTCGTAATAATTTTGGCATATAAGCCATCCTGCATCTCTTTTTTCATCTATAATCCTTTCTATTATTAAAGTTCTATTGATTCTTCTTGCGTTAAGATGCGGTATAACCGCTCTAAATCTTCCATCGTATGATACGTAATTTCAATCTTTCCTTTTTCTAAAGTTCCCTTAAGCTTAACCTTAGTGCCACAGGCTTCAAGAAATTTTTGTTCTAATACTAATAAGTCAATCGACTTCTCTTTTGATTCATGTTGTTTTTTGGTATGAGCCGCTCGCTTACCTTGATTTAAGTCACTTGCAAGCTTTTCTGCTTTCCTTACCGACAAGCCCTCTTCAAGAAGCTTTCGGTAAAGATATAATCGATCGCCAGGATTGACAACCGAAAGCAAAGCCCGAGCATGTCCAGCAGAAAATTCATCAGCTAAGAGGGAGTCTTGCATCTCTTTCGGTAATTGTAACAACCGAACGGTATTTGCAATAGTTGAACGCTTTTTCCCTACCCGATCGGCTAGTTCTTCTTGTTTGATTTGTGCTTTATCTAACAGGTAGACATAAGCTTTTGCTTCTTCAATTGGATTTAAATTTTCACGCTGTATATTTTCTATTAAAGAAACTTCTAACCGTTGAAAATCGGTGAATTCCTTAACAATGACGGGAATTCGCTCTAATCCAAGCGACAAGGCTGCCCGATATCTTCTTTCTCCAGCAATTATTGCATAGTCATCATCACTAATTTTTTCAACTAATAAAGGTTGTAGAATACCTTGTGTTTTAATCGATTCGGCTAATTCATCTAAAGTTTCTTGATCAAATTGTTTTCTTGGTTGATGTGGATTGGGATGGACCCGATTAATTTCGAGCGAAAGAAGTCGCCCTCCATTCACTTCGGCTATTTCACCATCAGCAAATATTCCATCAAAGGAATAATCATCCATTAATGAACTAATACCTCTTCCGAGACCTCTTTTTTTATTTGAACTAGACACGTGCAGCCACCTCCTCAGCAAGACTTTCGTATCCTAAGGCTCCTGCACTGGTTCTATCATAAAGATTAATAGGCAGTCCGTGGGAAGGAGCTTCAGATAAGCGTACATTTCTTGGTATTTTTGTTTCAAATACTTTATCTGGAAAGTAAGCTGTAACATCATCTACAACATCATTTGCAAGACGCGTTCGCACAGCAAACATGGTAAATACTATGCCTAAAATTTCTAAATGTGGGTTTAATTGCTTTTTTACGTTGGCTATAGTTCGCATAAGCAGGTTTAACCCCTCCATTGCGAAATATTCACATTGCATGGGTATTATCACATATTCGGTCCAGCACATCGCATTTATTGTAACAAGACCTAACGAAGGGGGACAGTCTACGATAATGTAGTCCCAGTTTTGTTCGATTGGAGCTAATGCATTTTTTAAAAAAAACTCACGAGCTAATTCATTGACCAACTCAACACTTAGTCCAGCTAAATCGATTCCACCTGCGATCACGTGCAAATTTTCGACAGGAGTTTTTTGGTAGGCTTCCTCGGGAGTGCATCTCCCTATAATAACATCGTAACTAGAAGATAATTTCATATCAGCAGAAACGGCACTTGATAGATTCCCCTGTGAATCAAGGTCAATTAATAAAACACGGCTCCCCATTTGGGCCAAATAGGCTCCTAGGTTTACAGCTGTGGTAGTTTTACCAACACCACCTTTCTGATTAGACAATATTATTTTTTTTGCTACCATACTCTCTACTATACATAAACCTTACCATCCTGTCATCTCCTAGCAAAGGTATTGACCATCATTTGCCCCTACAGTATCCTTAACTTAGCCAATACGAGGAGGCCAATCTTATGATTGATAAAGTAAAAGCCGCTATCGAAAATATTCGACCTGATCTACAAAGTGATGGTGGCGATATTGAGTTTGTCCGCATGGAAGGCAATGATGTCTTCGTGCGCCTAGTTGGAGCTTGCGCAGGATGCCCAATGTCACAAATGACCTTAAAAAATGGTGTCGAAAGATATGTACGCAGCGTTGTAAGCCCCGATATTACTATTATCTCTGAAACATAAACACATGTTTCACGTGAAACAACCAGCCACTCTTTGGGTGGCTGTTTTTTTATCACAAGTAATGTAACAAACTCCCCTCCCCTTTCTTCTTTATGAGAGGGGAGGGGAGTTGTATAATGGCGTATTCTCATACTCTTCTGTTACACGTTCTCATATTGTTTCACGTGAAACAATCAGCCACCCAAAACGGGTGGCTGAACTTCCCAATAAAAATTATATACTATTCTTCAGAGTCGATTACTTCTGTTGCCTCACTATCGATACCCTCATCCGATTCTTCTTCTTTTTCAGCATCAGTTAAGGCTATTGCTACAATAGTATCACCATCCCTTAATTTCGTAATGGAGACCCCTGATGCATATGCTTTCTGAATAGAAATCGTCGAAACGGGAATTCTTATCGACTGACCTTTCGATGTGATACACACGACATCATCATCATCATCTACGGCAAGTGCTCCAACAATAAATCCAGTCTTATCGCGGAAAGTGTAAATCTTCTGCCCCATAGTACCTCTACTATGCGTCCTAAATTCATCAAAATGAATTTGTTTCCCTTGGCCATTTTCAGTAATTATTAAAATACGCTTTCCATCATCGACTTGTAACAACCCAGCGACTTCATCATCACCGACCAGCCTGATGCCACGTACCCCACGAGAAGCTCTACCCATTGAGCGGACATTACTATCTGCGAATCGGAGACCTTTCCCCTTACGAGTAATAATCATACAGTCTTTGTCTTCGGTTATTAATTCACAGTTTACCAACACATCACCTTCATCTAGGATGATGGCAGTGATACCTCGCGTTTTAGCGTTTCTAAATAAGGGCAAATTCACCTTTTTAGCTACACCATCTCTTGTTACCATAAGTAAATAGAGATATTCTTCGAATTCTGGGAAATTAATAATTGAAGTAATTTCTTCACCTTCATTTAATGGAAGGAGCTTCTTAATACTCTCACCCTTTGAAGTCTTTGAACCCACGGGGATTTCATGCACTTTAATCCAGTAGGCTTTACCGAAATTAGTAACAACCATCACATAGTCGTGAGTCGATGCTACAAACAGATGTTCAACAAAATCTTCATCCCGAAGAGTAGCGCCTCGGACCCCTCGACCTCCTCGCCCTTGACTGCGATAATCATCAGCTGGGACCCGTTTAACAAAGCCTTTATTAGAGATAACAACAACTACATCTTCTCGTTTTATAAAATCTTCGATGTTCATTCCACCGAGTTCTTCGAATGTTATTTCAGTTCTTCGTTTATCACCGTATTTAGTTGAAATATCGAGAATTTCATTTTTTACGACTTGCAGAATTTTATATCTTTCAGATAGTATATCCTTATAATATAATATTTTAATATTCAAGTCATCTAACTCTCCAAGAATTTTCCCAGTTTCTAAATGACTTAAACGTCCTAATTTCATATCGATAATAGCTTGGGCTTGAATATCGGAAAGACCAAATCGTGATTTGAGATTTGTGGCAGCTATTGAATTATCATCAGCTTCTTTAATAATTTTGATGACCTCATCGATATTGTCTAAACCTATTTTTAAACCGAGCAGAACATGGGCTCGTTCTTCAGCTTTGCGCAAATCAAATTGCATTCTCCGCTCAAGAACCACCTCGCGATGCTCGACAAAATATTTAATCATATCGCGCAACCCAAGTTGCTCTGGCCTACCATCTACAAGGGCGAGATTATTTACATTGAAATTAGTTTGTAAAGCAGTGTGTAAGAAGAGAAGATTAACAACTACTCGTGCTACGGCACCTCGCTTTAGCTCTATTACAAGACGAATGCCATCGCGATCAGATTCATCGCGTACTTCACTAATTCCTGTTATTTTATCTCTTTTGAGTTCGGCTATGCGCCTAACAAGATCAGATTTATTTACCTGATACGGCAATTCAGTGAAAACGATTTGATCTCGCTCACCTTCACCTTCTTCAATTTCGTAGCGACCACGCAGAACAATCTTACCTCTACCAGTTTCAAAAGCACTTACAATACCACTTCGGCCACAAATGATCCCTCCAGTGGGGAAATCAGGCCCCTTCATATGTTCCATAAGTTCAGGTAATTGAATTTCCGGATTATCGATATAGGCTGCCATGGCCGCGCAAATCTCAGTAAGATTATGAGGAGCCATATTAGTGGCCATACCAACGGCAATACCGCTACTACCATTAGCAAGCAAAAACGGAAAAGCTGCCGGCAACACGAGAGGTTCCTGCATTGAATCATCATAGTTTGGTCCAAAATCTACGGTATCCTTTTGGATATCGTTAAGCATTTCTTCACCAATACGACTCATCTTTGCTTCTGTATACCGCATTGCTGCTGGCGGATCCCCATCAATCGAGCCGAAGTTTCCTTGTGGTGCGACCACAGGGTAGCGCAGTGAAAAGTCTTGGGCTAACCGGACCAGCGCATCGTAAACGGAGGCATCACCATGAGGATGGAACTTACCTAGCACATCTCCCACGATTCTAGCCGCTTTTTTGTATGGAGTATTATATTTCAACCCCATTTCAAACATGTCGAATAAAATTCGACGGTGGACTGGTTTCAAACCATCCCGAACATCGGGCAAAGCCCGACTCACAATTACAGACATCGCATAATTGAGATAAGATGATTTCATCTCTTCTTCAATATTTGTCCTTATTATTTTACCAGTTAATTCTTGCATATTCATGTTCCCCAATTATCTTATACATCCAGATTCGAAACATACATTGCATTTTGCTCAATAAAGTTTCTTCTGGGTTCTACATCTTCTCCCATCAACATAGTAAACACTCGGTCGGCTTCAACTGCATCTTCCAAGGTAACTTGTGTCAGATTCCTCGTATCTGGATTCATTGTAGTCTCCCACAACTGATCGGGGTTCATTTCTCCAAGCCCTTTATACCTTTGAATCGGAATTTTGTTTATATCACCGCCTTTCACATACTCAGCTATAATATCTTCACGTGCTTGTTCATCATAAGCATAGAAAGATTTCTTACCTAAGGTGATTTTATATAACGGAGGCATGGCAAAATAGACATATCCCTTTTCTAGCAGAGGGCGCATATAACGGAAAAAGAAAGTCAATAACAAAGTTCTAATATGGGAACCATCAACGTCGGCATCTGCCATTATGATTATTTTATGATAGCGCACTTTCTCTGAATCAAAATGAGCTCCTAAGCCAGCTCCCAAAGAGGCTATGATAGGTTGAAGTTTCTCGTTTCCTAGGACCTTTTCCTCTCGGGCTTTTTCTACATTGAGCATCTTCCCCCATAATGGAAGAATTGCTTGAATTTTGCGATCTCGACCCTGTTTGGCACTACCTCCAGCTGAATCTCCCTCGACAATGAAGATTTCACATTTAGCTGGATCTTTTTCAGAACAATCCGCCAACTTGCCGGGAAGGCCAACACCTTCACTACTCTTGCGAATCCTCATTCGGGCATCCCGTGCTGCAAAACGAGCTTTAGCAGCCATGATCGCTTTTTCTAAAATTCCTTCAATAACCAAAGGGTATTCATCAAAATAGTCGTTAAGTTTTTCATAAACTAAAGAAGCTACAATACCTTGCACTCGTGGATTACCAAGCTTCATTTTAGTTTGCCCTTCAAATTGAGGATCGGGAATCTTAATCGAGACAACTGCAGTAAGACCCTCTTTTAAATCATCTCCAGTTAGAGAATCGTCAAACTTTTTGCTTAATTTAGATTTTTTTAGCTGTTCATTCATTACCCGTGTTAATCCACTACGGAATCCTGCTAGGTGGGTACCACCTTCACGGGTATTAATATTATTTACAAAAGTAAAGAGAACTTCATCATATCGATCATTATATTGTAAGGCAATTTCAACCTTAACATCATCTTTTTGACTATCAAAATAGACTGGATCAACGTGAACAACTTTTTTTGAGGTATTTAAATGGGCAATAAAAGATTTAATTCCACCTTCAAAATGGAAACTTTGTTCGCGTAATGTTTCACCGCGTTGATCTGTTATTGAAATTAACAAACCCTTGTTTAAAAAAGCCAACTCGCGGAACCGTTCAGCAAGCACGCCAAAACTAAACTGATCTGAATCTAAAATAGTCGTATCAGCTTTAAATCGTATAACGGTACCCGTACGGTCGGTTTGACCAATAATTTCTACTGGTTTGGTTGGGACTCCACGTCGGTACTCTTGGTGGTAAATTGAAGGTTCACGATAGACCGTCACCTCTAACCACTCAGACAGGGCATTCACAACCGAAACTCCCACTCCATGCAAGCCCCCTGAAACTTTATAAGAATCATTGTCGAACTTACCTCCGGCGTGTAGTTGGGTCAGAACAACTTCTAGGGAGCTTATGTTTTCACCTGGGTGAAGTTCGGTAGGAATACCACGTCCGTCATCTTCGATACGAACAATATTCCCCCGTTCAATAGTAATCGAAATAGAGCTACAAAACCCAGCCATGGCCTCATCAATACTATTATCGATAACCTCGTAGACAAGATGATGTAAGCCCTCCAATCCTGTAGATCCTATATACATACCAGGGCGCTTTCTAACTGCTTCTAACCCTTTAAGTACTTGAATATTATTTGCTGTATATGCCTGCGCACCACTATTCGTAAAGATGCGATCATGATGAGCTGAAGTGTCGTTCGGCACTTCCTTAAAACCACTGTCAACCATTTTACTATGTCCTTATAAGATATAAAAATGAGATTAAGATATATGGTATCATTTTTCAGAATCTATGTAAAGGGTATGCCTAGGTTTTTACTCATTTTTATTTCTTTTAATTATAACATATTAACTGGTTTTTACAAGAGTATGAACCCTCCTTCTTCCAAAGGCTTGCCAATCACCAAAGGCTATTATAAGATAGCAGATATGTTGCAAGAAAAGTGGAACTATAATCCGTTTTGGGACGAGGTTGTTTCCCAAATGCAGTCGACGCTCTCAGAGCAAGAATGCATCACATGGCTACACCGCATCTCATATGTAAAATCTGAAGACCAAAAGCTAATATTAGCTGTGCCTTCACTATTTATACGCGATTATGTAGCGACACAATACAAGAATACGATTCAATCGATGTTGCATGAACTTACTGGGGAACCTGTAGCAGTCGATATAATTGTAAAAAAAATAACACCTAGTCCAGAACAAAAGGGTGATGTAAAAACAAATGCAGAATTTACTAAAATAGAAAAACCTGCAGCGCCTTTCCCTAAGGCTCAAAGAAAGCCTCGGGACCCCAATATAAATGAAGGGTACCAATTTGAAAATTTTATAGTTGGAGATAATAGTGCTTTTGCCTACAATGTAAGTATGGCAATCGCTAAAAATCCTGGTGTAAGTTACAACCCCTGTCTTATTTATGGTGGGGTAGGACTTGGAAAGACTCATCTCATTCAATCAATAGGTAATTATATCCAAGATTATACTCCTGAATTACAAATTGTCTATGTAACTGCTGAAATGTTTACCAATGAATTTATTCAAGCTATTGGAGAAGAAAAGACACCTCAGTTTAGAAATAAATACCGAAAAGCAGATGTTTTACTGATTGATGATATCCATTTTCTACAGAGAAAAACATCCACTCAGGAAGAGATGTTTCATGTATTTAATAATCTTTTTGAGGCCAACAAGCAGCTAGTATTTACCTGCGATAGGCCAATTAACGAATTAAGAGATATTGCCGATAGACTAAAAAATCGTTTTACACGCGGTATAAATGTTGACTTACAACCACCTGCATTTGAAACTCGACTAGCCATTTTAAAAAGGAAATGTGAAGGACAAGCCTGCCACATTTCTTCAGAAGTCCTTGAATTTATTGGTAGAAATGTGAATACCAATGTCAGAGATTTAGAAGCTAGTTTAACAAAACTCATCGCCTATAGTAAATTATTAAACAAAGAAATCACCCTCGATATCGCCCAAGAACAGTTAGGAAACTCCTACTCGATGATGAAAGATCAATCGCTTTCTATAGATTCCATTATTCGAGTAGTAGGTGATTATTTTAACGTATCTCCTTATGATATAAAAGGTAAAAAAAGAACTAAGTCAATAGTATTACCCAGACAAATTGCCATGTATATTGTTCGTTCAATTACAGAGTTCTCTACAACAGAAATTGGGTACGAGTTCGGAGGAAGAGATCATACTACGGTAATGTACTCTGTCCAACGGGTTGAGGGAATGATTCAAAGTGATGTTGGAGTGAACAATTCGGTCCAGAATTTGATCCGCCAAGTTCAAAATTTTAAACGAGAATCGCAGTAAAAAAAGTTGGGGAAAAGATGGTAATAGTATGTTACTATATGTGCATAACTTGGTTTGCTTGTGGATAGCTGTGGATAACTTGTGAACGATTTGAGCTTTTTATGCACACGTTATTAAAACTTATAGGATGAATGGAGAAAGACTTATTGCCGTTTTCCACAGTATACACCATACTACTACTACGGCTACTATACTATATAAACTAATAGGAGTAACTAGATGAAGTTCGCCTGCCACAAAAATACGTTACTAAAAGAGATCATTTTGGCTCTAGATTTCACTTCGCAAAGAAACACACTTTCAATTGTCTCAAATGTACTATTGGAGACTCATGAGAATATTTTATATATTATGGCAACTGACCAGAAAGTAGGTTTTAAAACACAAATTCCAGTCGAAACTTTAGAGGCAGGTTCCACAACTGTATTTTGTGATAAGTTTCTAGGTATTCTACGAACCTTACCCGATGAAAATATCATATTCGAAGAACGTAATGATACATTATTAATTCATCCTGATAGTAATTCTATTAATTTTGAACTTAGAACTATTGCAGCCGAAAAATATCCTACACTTGAAGAAACAGCTAACCAAACTTATTTTGCAATTGGTCAAAAGGATTTCTTTTCGATGGTCAGTCAAACAATTTTTGCCATTAGCGATGATGAAACACGCTATTTCATGAATGGAGTCTATTTAGAACACAACAATGATAGTCTCATCATGGTAGCAACCGATGGGAGAAGACTCTCCTACATCAACCGAAAATTTTCCCAAACAATTCCTTCTTTTACGCCTGTTATTATCCCAGCCAAATTTTTAACCTTGCTGAAAAAAGCCGGAACTGATGAGGGTGAAATAGAACTAAGTATTACCGATACGATAATGTACGCCCGTTTTGGAAATCAAATTATGTATTCAACTTTAATTAAAGGGCAATTTCCAAACTATCGCCGTGTAATTCCAGCAACCCAATCTTTTACATGTAAAATTTCTGTTGCCGAGATGAATGAAGCTTTAAAACGAGTCTCTCTTCTTGTAGAAAATAAGGCTAAACGAATCTATATGGATATTGAAACAGGTCTTATTACAATCAGTTCTGAAGAGAGTGAGTTTGGACAAGCCAGAGAAAAAATTACTTGTGATTACACTGGAGATAATTACCAATTGGCTATTAATTACACCTACTTAGTTAATCCTTTACGAGTTATTGAAGGTGAATATTTTAATTTGTGTTTTACTGAACCGAATCGTGCAATTACAATAAAACCTGATCCAGAAAGAGATTATTTTCATATAATCATGCCAATGCAGAAAGACTGATGAAATTTCGTTCGCTTGGATTTCATAATTTTAGAAATCTAACCGACTCTCTTATTCCAACTGATACTCACCATGTAGTATTAGTTGGTAATAATGGGCAAGGAAAAACTAATTTTTTAGAAGCACTGTATGTGCTTTGTTATGGATCTTCATTTAGAACACCGCATCTTCGTGATATGTGTACCCATGGAAAAAAGAGTTTTTATCTCTCTGCTGTAGTGGAAACAGATGATGGTTCTAACCAGCAACTTCTTTTTAGATATGCCCAAGGAAAACGAGAGATCCGCATTGATGGAAAAGAGATTAGAGATCGACGTGATTTAATTTATAATATTCCTTGTATCGTATTTTCCCATGATGATATCGAGTTTATTCGAGGCACACCCGAGAGTAGACGCCGTTTTTTTGATCAAACCATGTCGTTATACGATCCTCTCTTCTTTGATGATCTACGCCGTTACCGGGTCGTGTTAAAGCAGAGAAATGCAGCTATCAAAGAACATTATCATACGCTCATTCCTGTCTATGACAAGCAATTGGCCATAGTAGGGATGGCCATCCAAGAACGTCGAAAAATTGCTGTAGAAGAATTCAATTCTATCTTTAATTCTCTCTATAGCGCCGTTGCCCAAACTAATTCTGAAATGCATATTATGTATAAACCTTCATGGGACGATTGTAAGACCGTTGATGATGCGCGTGATAAATTAGCAAAGACTTTAGAGCGTGATAAAAAGTTGCAAACTACTGCAAGTGGAATACATCGTGATCAATTTTTCGTAATGGATGGTAAAGTCAATTTTGCTCAAAGTGGATCAACTGGACAAATGCGCTTGGCGTCCCTTATATTTAGGATTGTACAGATAGATACCTATCGGAAAAAAACTGGGAAAAACCCAATTTTATTAATTGATGATGTATTATTAGAATTGGATGTTACTAAACGGGGACTTTTTCTGGACCAATTGGGAGGGTACAGTCAGGCGTTTTTTACCTTTTTACCTGAGGAACGCTATTTTTCAAAGATTGGCAACAGTGCAGGGTTGACCTATTCGGTTGAAAATGGAGAATTTTTAAGTACATGAAAGAAAAAACAACCCAGGAGATATTAAATCTCTTACTTTCACGTCTAAAAATCGACGAATCCAATCCAATCACAACGGTTTATCATGAATGGATGGAAATTGTTGGTCCAGACATTGCTGTGCATGCAAAAATTTTTGATGTTAGGGGAAAAGTCTTAATTATCGAAGCAGACCATCCAACTTGGGCCTCCATGGTTATGATGCGGAGAAAGCAAATATTAGCTCGCCTGAAAAGGCAATTTCCAGAGTTAGGAATAACTCAAATTCAAGTTCGTTCGCGCTCACAATAAAGGGTGGACAATCTGTCTTGTAAAGATAAAACTAAATTACATGTTTGTTTTGAGAAATGCTTTATTTCAGTTAGATTACTTATGAATCATGGCGAACCATTGACATACAGTTGTCACGAACTATATACTGCCCTTTCGGGAGCATGTTCCCATTATTTAGATAAAATCCGCGTTAAGCGATACATATTTGGAGAATTCCTATGAAAAGAACGTACCAACCAAGTAGAACAAAAAGAAATAGAAGATTCGGTTTCCGTGCACGTATGGCCACTAAGAGTGGTCGGCTTATTTTGGCCCGTCGTAGAGCAAAAGGCAGGAAAAAGTTAAGCGTCTGTGATGAGAAAAAACCTTACTAAATTAGAAATTGTAAGAAAGAAGCCAGAAATTGATGCAATATTCCGTAATGGTACAAAATACTCTTGCTCTTGGATGCGACTGATCGTTGCTCCAAATGAGTGTGAGTATAGCAGAATTATTGTGATTCCAGTACGTCATTATGGTAATTCTGTTCAAAGAAATAGAATAAGGCGGCAAATTAAAGAAATTTGGAGAAAAGAAAAACCAAACCTTCTTTCTGGCTTTGATTTCGCGTTTGTGGTGTATCCAAAAAAGGTTTTTGATCATGAAACTCAAAGAAAGCAGTTATTGCAATTGTTCTCTCAAGCAGGCGTTTATTTAGCCCAATAGTTCCATAACCTTTCTTGATTACACCTCTTCATAATTATTAAATCAGGAGTGGATATGGACAAAAACACCATCCTTGCTATAGTTCTTTCGGTCATTGTTATTTCAGTAGGCTTAACAATTCAGACAACATTTTTTGCTCCGGATCCAGCAACTACTGCTGCAGCGCCTACCAATATAGCAGATACGGACCAAAGTGCATCTAATATTCTTCAGACGGGAGAGGCCCCTGTTTCATATGCACTTTCAGGACAAGCTTGGGACAGTGGACTTCCTGGTTCTTTTGTCCAAACAGGAACCGCAAGCTCTACTCGTCGGTTTACCTACGAAACAGAAGTTTTTATTGTAGAGTTTGATCCAACTGGTGCTGGTATAACTAGTCTGCGCTTAAAAAACCACCTTGATCAAAATGAACCGGTTGAGATGATATTCAACGATGGGTCCTATCCTCCAGCTTTTTCTCTTTATGCCGGAGATGATACATCGAATCCAATTGATGCTGAATTCAATTATGCTATCAAGCAAGATCGGGTTGAGTTTTCTCAAACATTTGGTGTTCTTGGTGCAGATGGAGAGCTCACTGATGAAGAATTTACCCTCATAAAAACCTATCGATTTGGGGCATCAGATTACCTATTTGAAATTTCGGTTGAATTTAAAAACTCTCAAAATAAAGCTATTCCACTAAATTATAATGGTTTTGCCTACACTTTAGCATTTGAGCCACAGTTAGGTCCTGAGTTTCATGAAGCACCCGATAACAAATATACCTATCGCCGATTTTACATTGGACAGGATGGAAAGAAATCAACACCCAAATTGAAAAATGGTGTGTATGAGACAGGTGAATATATTACTTGGGCTGCAATTGCCGGTAAGTATTTTTCTGTAATTGGTATACCTGACGCCACACGCTATAATGTCTCTATTAGTGAACAAAAATCGGACAGTATCCCTTTAGAATCTCGAATCTACTTCTCGCGTCCAGCTTACAAAACAGCAGTTGGAAAAGATGTCTTTAGATTCTACGTTGGACCACAATTAAAACAAAATATGGTCATCTACAACGATGCCAGTCAAAATGGATTTGGCCTTTCAGATCTCCACTTGGAAAAAGCCCTTGATAGTAGTTCTTGGTTGGGCTGGTTGGAAGCAATTCTTAAATGGTTACTCCAATTTTTCTATAGTTTAATTCCAAACTATGGCGTTGCAATTATCTTATTAACAATCCTTATTAAGGTCATTTTACAACCGTTTAGTAAGAAGAGTATGGAATCAACTTCTAAAATGCAGGCCCTTAATCCACAGATGGAAGAGCTTAAAGCTAAATATAAGGATAATCCAACCAAGCTAAATCAAGAGATGAGCGAGTTATATAAACGCGAAAAGATTAACCCGCTTGGTGGGTGTCTGCCGATGTTATTCCAATTTCCTATCTTTATTGCCTTGTATGGGTTATTGAACAAACATTTTGAATTACGAGGAGCGATGTTTATTCCAGGTTGGATTACAGATCTCTCTTTACCCGAATCAATTATTAATTTTGCCCCCCTTTCGCTCCCAGTAATCGGCAGTAATATCCGTTTGCTTCCTATCTTGTACGGGGCCTCTATGATTTTATCGTTTAAGATAAGTCAGGCTGGAAATCAACAAGGTGGGATGAGTGGGAAGTTTATGATGTATGGGATGCCAATCATGTTCTTCTTTATCCTCTATAACGCTCCTTCGGGTTTGCTTTTATACTGGATGGTCATGAACTTTATATCGATTGGACAACAAGTATTTGTTAATAAACGAAGACTTAAGAAAGCCAGTCAGGTACCAGAGGTAACTACCAAACCTCAAACGAAAAAGAAAAAGAAATAACGTCCTTCAGGAGAAAGACATAATGATAAAAGAATTTGAAGGTAAAACAGAACAAGAAGCTATTGCCATAGCAATGGATGCATTACAACTAGACCTAGATGAATTTGATGTAGAAATTCTAGACACAGGAAAAAGAGGGTTATTTAAAAAAAGTAATGTTCGTATTCGGGTCTACTTACATAATGAAAATCAAACAGATTCAGATACTGAAGATGTTAGTAACATTGGCGAGTATGAACAAAATGTTATCGATTTTGTGACCACGTTGTTATCCAAAATGGGATATCCTGGATTTGTTAAAATTAATTTTCAAACAGATAACAAATTAGGTTTGGAAATTGTTTCAGATCATTCTGCCATTATTATTGGGAAGAAAGGGAAGAATCTCGATGCAATCCAACTCATAGTTAATGTGTATGCTGGACAATTGAATTCTGGAGTAAAGGTAATTATTGATAGTGAAAATTATCGCCTGCGTCATGAAGAACAACTGGTAAAATTAGCCATTAGAACTGGAGAACAAGTTAGAAGAAATGGACACTCTAAGTTGTTAGATCCTATGAACCCCTTTGAAAGACGACTGATTCATACAGCATTAAATGATATGGAAGGGGTTAGAACAAAGAGTGAAGGTGAGGGCCTGTTTAAACAAGTCAGAATTTCGATTGATGATGAACTTCCACCATTGCGAAAAGAATAATGTGTTGGAGAATTAACTATGTTAAGAAAAGGCTTGCGATTATTCACAAGTGAATCGGTCAGTGAAGGCCATCCCGACAAAGTCTGTGACCAGATATCTGATGCAATTTTAGATGCATGCTTGGCTCAAGATCCTCAATCTCGTGTTGCCTGTGAAACCTTTGCAACAACCGATACTGTAGTTGTCGGTGGAGAAATTACTACTAAGGCTTCACTCGATATTGATGCTATTGTTCGTGAAGTTGTCAAAGATGTTGGGTATGTCAGTGAAAATAATGGATTTGATTATAAAACATTGCAAGTCCACCAATTTATACAACAGCAATCACCCGATATTGCTTTAGGAGTCGACCCTTCAAGCAGTTCTTCTGGGATGCAAGGAGCTGGAGATCAAGGGATGATGTTTGGCTATGCCTGCAGTGAGACTGTTGAGCTAATGCCGGCCCCCATCATGTTCAGTCATCAATTGTTACAGCAGGCAGCTATGCTACGAAAAGCAAAAGATGTTACATGGCTACGTCCCGATGCCAAAGCTCAGGTTACCGTAATCTACGATCAAGAAGAGCCGGTAGGTATTGATACTATTGTCGTCTCCCATCAACACGATGAACATGTTGAGCGTAATGAGCTCATTGAATACATCAAAAACCAAGTTATCCAGCCGGTGTTAGGCTCTTCGGGGCTCCTCTGTGCAAACACAAAATATTTAATAAACCCTACGGGACGTTTTGTTATTGGTGGTCCGAATGGAGATGCTGGATTAACAGGTCGCAAAATTATTGTTGACACCTATGGAGGCATGAGCCGACATGGTGGAGGTGCGTTCAGTGGCAAAGATCCTTCAAAAGTTGACCGGTCAGCGGCTTATATGGCTCGCTTAGTGGCTAAGAATTTAGTTGGGTGGCAGTTGTGCACCCGTTGTGAAGTCCAATTCTCTTATGCGATAGGGAAGGCCGAGCCCGTGTCGATTTTTGTTGATACGTTTGGTACTGGTGTTCTCGATGATTACGAATTAGAAGCAATTGTACGCAAAGAGTTTGATCTAACGCCAGCAGGAATTATTAGCTGTCTTGATTTGCTGCGCCCTATATATCAAGCTCATATGAATTATGGCCATTTTGGTAAACCAGATCTCTCTTGGGAAGCTATGCTGCCTAAACCAAATTGGATCTAATTTTTCTCTGTTTTAAAAACGAGTGGACACTGAGAGCTTTTTCTTTGGAAAACTGGGCTCCGTGTTGCTGTATTATTTCTCCGGCAAGATATGAAGCTATAAAGCCCGTCTCTTCAATTGATAGTTGGTGACAGAGCCCATAGAGAAACCCTGCTGCATAGATATCACCGGCCCCAGTCGTATCGACTGGGGTTACGGGTCCCTGAACGGGGATTTGATAGAGTTTTTGGTGGTGGGAAATAAAGGATCCGAGCTTTCCATTCTTCACCACTGCGGTTTCGCACAATTTCCCCATCGATTTACAACATTCAAAAGCATCATAATTATTAAAAAGAATACGAGCTTCCTCGTTATTGGCAAAGACAACATTGACGTGATTTGCAATTAAATGGAGAAAATCATCACGATTGCGACCAACAGCAAAAGGGTCAGCGATATCAAATGTAATGCGAGTTTTAGCTTGGTGTGCAATTTCAAGTGCCCGTTCAATTGCAGATTTTTGGGATTGCGTATCCCACATATACCCGGTGAAGTGAAAATAGTCGGCTTCGGCGATACTCTTTTCGATAATATCGCTGGCACTAAAGAAGCGATTTGCCCCTAAGTAAGTATTCATTGTCCGTTCAGAGTCGGGGGTAATAAGGATAATAGAAGAACCAGTTGGTTGCTCAGATACAACTAGTTGATTATGGACCCCTAATTCTTCCACTCTTTTACGGTAGATTGTACCAAATTTATCATCACCCACTTTGCCCGCTAGCGTCGCTTCAATGCCAAGAGAAGCTAAAGTAATGATTGTGTTTGGACAGGAGCCCCCACACGAATATTCAAGCGGTTTTGATTGTATATGTTGCAGTAAAGTACTGCGGCGTTGTTCGTCAATTAAATGCATAGCCCCTTTATGGGTGCCAAGGTTATCTAAATCTTCTTCTGTTACCTGAGCAATAATATCAATTAAAGGATTTCCAATACCATAGACCTTTGGGTGCCCGTTTTTCATAATTCCATAGTACTCGTCTTTATCTTTGGGTTCAACTAGATTGTAAAATGTAGTTTTCCCTTGTACGATAGCGGTATGGAATCTTTTGAGATAACTGGTGGACAGGAGCTTCATGGTAGTATCACAGTCAGTGGCAATAAGAATGCAGCGTTACCCTGTCTAGCGGCTACATTGCTTAGTGATGAGCCTATTATTCTCCACAACATTCCTGTAATTCAAGATGTCAACGTGATGTTGGAGTTGCTAAAATTTTTGGGTTCGCAAGTAGAATGGATTGGTAAAAATAGTCTTAAAATATGCACTGGCTCCACGTTAAAAACTACTCAACACCAGTTCCCTCCCCACTTGGTCGACGCTATCAGAGCTTCTTTGTTGTTAGCAGGACCGATGGTAGCCCGCACAGGTGCCATTTCTCTACCTCCTCCGGGGGGTGATGTCATTGGATTTAGACGTCTCGATACCCACTTTTTTGCTTTAGAAGCATTGGGGGGGACTTGTCTCATAACAAAGGAGGGCTTTTTAGAAATCACTACTTCCCAATTAATTGGAACAGCAGTCTTTCTTGATGAAGCTTCGGTCACTGCAACTGAAAATGTAATTATGGCAGCGGTATTAGCCGAGGGAATTACTCGTATTAGTAATGCTGCTAGTGAACCCCATGTTCAGGATCTGTGTAACATGCTAGTTGCTATGGGAGCTGTAATTGAAGGGATTGGTTCTAATCTCCTTACGATTACAGGCGTCAGGACGCTTCAGGGTGCTAGCTTCCAGATTGGACCTGACTATATGGAGGTGGGCTCTTTTATTGGCCTTGTAGGGGCTACAGGAGGGTCTCTGGAGCTTTGTGGGATCGATATAACCCAGCTTCCGATGCTTGCTACCGGATTTGAGCGAATTGGTATTACTTGGGAAGTTACAGGTCCCCAATCACTTTTTGTCCCTGCCCAGCAAAGTCGAATAATCAAGAAGACCATCAATGGTCAAACCCACAAGATCGATGATGCCCCGTGGCCGGGGTTCCCCGCCGATCTTTTAAGTATTATCACCGTTGCTGCAACCCAGATGCATGGATCAATTTTAATCCACGAAAAAATGTACGAATCGAGGATGTTTTTTGTAGATTGGTTAATCCGTATGGGTGCTGACATTATTCTCTGTGATCCACATCGGGCAATTGTAAATGGCCCGATCAAGTTAAAACCAGCTGAAGTGACAAGCCCAGATGTCCGTGCTGGGATGGCCTTGGTGATAGCTGCGCTCTGTGCTAATGGTGTTTCAACTATTCAAAATATTTATCAAATCGAGCGGGGTTATGAACGGTTAGCTGAAAAACTTTTAAGTCTTGGAGCAAAGATAAAGCGTTTGCCGTAACCATATGTTTTCAAAAGAGTTCCCTCAGTTCTTTAAGACTTTCGCACAACTCATACCACGCTATTACACAAGTTATCCACAACCTTTCTTTAATAACATCGTTTAGCATTGAAGAGCCTTCTTCTCAACCAACTTTTTATAGAATATTATACAGGAACTTAATATGCTGTCAATTTATGTGCCTTAAAAGAGTTAATTGGTTATAAAGGTGTGTTTTTCAATGCAAGACCTATATAAGAATTGTTGGCTTTAATATAGGTCTGAAACCGCTGTACAACAACGCTTCTTCCACAAGTTATCCACAAGATAATTCTATACAATAGGTTGTAACATTTCTGATATATTAATGCCATATATAGGTTACTTCAAAACTGATTCTGTAAGAATTTCCCGATATGATAGGCTTTGAGCGGAGTGTGAAGCAAAAACTGATAGTTGTTCGAGTTCCTTGAATAGCTCTCTTGTATTGCCTGGCCATTGGTATTCCATAATTTTAGCCATTGTAGGTTCATCTGGTCGGCGTTCTTCTCCATGTTCCTTTAAGTAGTGGTCTATGAGTAATGGAATATCTTCTTTGCGTTCACGCAGTGGGGGGATATGTATAACCAATCTATTTAGTCGATTGAGTAGGTCAAAACGTAGTTTTCCTGTATTGCTGAGCTCTTTAAGTGGTTGATTTGATGCTGTAATTAACTTGAAATGGGATGTCTCGACAAAATCACTGCCAATAGGTCTAAACTGTTTTGTTTCCAGCAACCGAAGTAATTTTCCTTGAACCCCTTTTGCTAAATCTTCTATTTCATCAAGAAAAAGAACGCCCCCATCAGCACTTTTTACGACTCCCTTACGAGCTATTTTTGCATCGGTGAAGGCTCCTTTTACATTGCCAAAAATATACGTGTCGGCTAAAGTTTCTGGAATAGATGAACAGTTTACAATAATGTATGGGTCTGCACAGCCTGACGCTTGGCATAGCAGAGAAGCAACTACCTCTTTTCCTGTTCCTGTTTCACCATTGATGTGGACCGAAGAAAATACAGGACCAATCTTTTTTATAATATTTCGAATTTTAACCAAAGCTTTTGATTGACCAATTAATGTCAGTGCGTGCCAATCTGTATTATATTCATCCAAAATACGAGATAATTGAGAATCACATAGGTGTGGAGCAATTGCTGGAACTCCTCCAATATCGACGACTAAGGCAATCAGTTGTTCTATGGAAAAAGGCTTATAAAGAATACCGATGCCACTATCATAAACGAATGGGGATTTAGTGTTGATCCCTTTTTTACTGGTAATTATAATTTTAGGTCCTGGAACCTGCGTTGAAACAATATAATCTAAAATTGGGAGAAGCCCCTGTTCAGAGAATTTTTCATCGATGAGAAGAACGGGATAAGTATCAAGAGCCAGGTTTATCCGTAATTTTTTTATTTGATCAAGTGAGGTTGCTGAATAACAGCCTTTGCGCAATTGGCGGTTAATAGCAGCGCGTAGCCGCACATCTTTAGTTATCAGGAATAATGACACACCCCTCTCCTTCCGTTTAAAAAATCTTTTGATTACTATAGTACAAGAGGATTGGAAAAGGAGGAATGTCTCAAATTTGTGACATGCTGTCAATCAAAATATGGTATGTTTAGCTCTAATATGAGGATTTATCATTTACCAGTTTCCAAGAATTCAATAGCGCGTTTTAGGACACGATCAAATTCAGGATCGGCAATTGGTCGCTCCTCAAAGGGCATAGCATACACATATTCACGCCTTAATAATAACCGATACACATCTTTTTCGAGGGGAGGATCATCACCCACAACAGTCTCCATGAATAGTTGAATATTAGCTTGCGAGAAATCGGGATGAGCCTCTATAAATTCAGTTACAACACCACTATTGATGAATTCCATATATGCATCCATATTTTCATCATCTATTTGGACATCTTCTATTTCAATATCGACAGGGATACCTACTTTATGAATATCCTCGCCAGAAGGAGTCTTGTATTGGCTTATAGTCAGAGTGTAGTAGCCATCACCAAACGGAGAGACAACTTGAATGAGTCCCTTTCCATAGGTGGTTGTTCCAATGAGCGTAGCTCGGTTGTTATCTTTAAGGGCGCCTGAAAGAATTTCTGAACTGGAAGCCGACCCTTTATTAACCAAAACTACTAGCGGGACAGAATCTGGCACAATAGTCTTTGACGAAGAGACGAACGTTTTATTATTGGTGGGATTTTTACTATTTACATGGACAATCGTTTGATCAGACAAAAACATATCCGCGATGCTGAGTGTTGTATCAACAATCCCGCCGGGATTGTCGCGTAAATCGAGGATTATTGCTGAAACTGCATCTTTTTGGAATGTTAATAATTCCTTTTTAACCTGATCCGCAGTAGAATTTGTAAATTGGGTTATTCTGAGATACCCGATATTATTTTCTAACTTATCTTTGGAGACCGTAGGCACTGACACAATCTTACGGATAACAGTGACATCGAATATAGATTGGCCCCGTTTAATAGTGAGAACCACCGGAGTGTTTGGTTCCCCTTTGAGAGCTCTTGAAGCTTGTTCAGCTTCCATGTCATCGACAGGTTGTTCATCAATGTGACTAATTAAATCACCAGAACGAAGCCCAGCAACTTCTGCAGGGGACCCTGGAAATACCGAGGTTATGTTAACCATATAGGTTTCAGGTTTAGTATAATCACGATACTCGAGGTAGTTCTTGGAGATATAGGCTCCAATACCGCCATATGTTCCCGAGGTTTCTTCACTAAAATCAGCAGCATCTTTGGAAAAAACATAAGCTGAATACTCATCTTCCAAGCCACTAAAAAGCCCCTTCGCCATACTTTCATAAACAAGTTTGTGATCAATGTCAAAAAGGAAATCTCGATTTACCAATCGATAGAGTAATTCGAGTTTTTGCATGTTTATTGTTATCTCATCTTGTTGAACAGATTTAGAAGAAACTGGTGTGCTACTGAAAAAATCTGGAATAAAACGCTCATCAATTCCAGTAGCTGCAGTTGCTTGGCTGATGAATACAGATAAGATAATCAGTAATAGAATAGTTCTGAATCTTTTCATACTTGCAGTATACTCTTTTTTCAGAGAATCGGCCACAAATAGTGCGGTTGACCATTGCAAGTTCTCATCGTACACTTTCGTCATGTTACAGTTTGTGGCTTATCCATCATGGATTTCTCCAGTTGTTATTCCAGGGCTCCCCATTCATTGGTACAGCATAATGTACCTTGTTGCCTTTGGTATTACCTTTGTTTTATTCATCCGGCAAAGGAATCAAGGACTTATAACTTGTTCAAATGACGATACTTATACATTGTTTTTATATGCGATCGCAGGTTTAATTCTTGGTGCCCGGTTGTTTTCAACACTTTTTTACAATGGTACTCTCTTCTATTGGAAACGACCGTGGTTAATCTTCTGGCCATTTTCACAAGGGCAATTTGTGGGACTACCTGGCATGAGTTATCATGGTGGCTTAGTTGGAGCTGTTGTAGGAACCTACCTCTTTTCTCGTAAATATAAGATGCGATTTCTGACCATTGCAGACACTTTAGTTGCCGGTATTCCCTTGGGATATACCTTCGGGCGATTGGGGAATTTTATTAATGGTGAACTGTGGGGACGAGTTTCAACAGTTCCTTGGGCTATGGTTTTTCCCGATGCTCCTTCCTATTCTACGTCATACGCATGGGTGCGCTCTATCGCCGATAAACTTGGGATTGCCTACACGAGTGGCGCGATGATTAATCTTCCCCGCCATCCTAGCCAACTCTACGAGGCTCTCTTTGAAGGGGTTCTCTTATGGTTATTCTTATGGTTCTTGATTAGAAAACGGGATAAGTTTCCAGGCTATACTTTGAGCTGGTATTTTATTGGTTATGGTGTGGTCCGGTTCTTTATTGAATATATGAGGGAACCTGATGCCCATATAGGTTTTATTATCGCCGGAGGAGCTCAAACTGAACCTACGGCCCTGTTTTTATCATTTTTAAACATCTCTTTGGGACAATTATTTTGTTTGGCTATGATTATTGCCGGCGCAGTCATGTTGTGGTTTGGCTATCGTAAGAGGAGGCAAAATGCCTAATATTGAGTTACGTTTGGAGGCCATACGTGCATGTATGCGCTCTAAGCAGATTGATGCATGGATTATTACAGGTACTGATCCCCACGTCAGTGAATATGTGGCTCCTCGCTGGCGTACACGCGAGTGGATTTCGGGATTTACAGGTTCGGCAGGAACTGTGGTTGTAACTTTGGATAAAGCATTGCTGTGGGTTGACTCCCGCTACTTTATTCAAGGTGCACAACAAATCGAAGGCACTTCATTTGAACTGCAAAAATTAGAAACTCCTGGTGTATTAAACCATGTACAATGGCTCTCTAAACATCTTTCATCAGGTGCGAGAGTTGGCGTAGAGGGGCAAAGCCTGACAATTAGTAGTAATCGAGTCTTATTGGCTGCTTTTGCGCAGAAGAATATTTCGCTCGTCTACACCGCTGATTGGTTTGAAGATGTTTGGACCGATCGTCCCCCTAGACCAGCTGGGGAAGTTACTTCTTTAACAATTGAAGTTGCCGGAACATCTGCTGCTCATAAAATAGAGAAAATTCAAAATATTTGTGCCAGTTACGGGTGTAGTCATACCTTTATCTCCTCCTTGGATGATATTGCTTGGATTCTAAATTTGCGTGGTAGTGATATTGCCTTTAATCCGGTCTTTCTGAGTTACTTGCTCATTGGAAAACAACAAGTTGTTCTCTTTACCGATAGCCAGCGGTTTACTACTGAGCAGAAGGAAGGACTCTCTGAAATCTTAGAAATCAGAGAGTATGAAGAAGTTTTTTCTTATTTGGGAGAAGCTTTCGAGGATTCTTCGGTATTGTATCTCTCTAATGATAAAACTAATGTCCGTATTCAGGAATCGATACCTTCAACGGTGCGTATTATTGATGGCCGTGATATTTCAACCGATCTTAAAGCATGTAAATCTCCCATAGAAATTGAGGGGATGCGACGGGCTCATTTACTCGACGGGATTGCTATGGTTAAATTCTTAGCTACTGTTTCTCGCCAAAAGAGTGTCTACACAGAGCTCACTCTTGCTGAGGAATTAGTGCGATGTAGAAAAGAGCATACAGAATATTTAGGTCCCTCCTTTTCTCCGATAGCTGGGTTTGGGCCGCATGGCGCCTTAGCTCATTATAGTGCAAATGAGAGTTCTTCGGTTGAGTTAGTCGGAAACGGATTGTTGGTACTCGACAGTGGCGGTCAATATGTTACCGGCACTACCGATGTCACCCGAACACTCCTTTTCGGAGAAGCTAGTGCACAAATGAAACAAGATTACACGCTTGTGTTAAAAGGGAATTTAGCTTTAGCTGCTCAAAGGTTTCCGACAGGCACCTGTGGCTACCAATTAGATGTCTTAGCCCGTCAGTTCCTTTGGCAAGCAGGGTGTTCATACGGGCATGGAACTGGCCATGGGGTAGGGTTTCGCCTAAACGTGCATGAAGGACCCCAGAATGTCTCACCGAAGCCCCTGGCGGTTGCTCTAGAAGAGGGGATGGTCATTTCTGATGAACCAGGCATCTATCGTGAAGGGGTGCATGGCGTGAGAATAGAAAATCTGTTGGTAGTGCAGCCTTTTATAAAGACCGAGTTTGGAGAATTTCTAGCTTTTGATGTATTAACCCTTTGTCCATTTGAGCGAAAACTTATTGATGTTGCCCTTTTAACAGAGAAAGAAAGAAAAATGGTAGATGCCTACCATGGCTGGGTCTACGCTGAACTTCACGATGCATTAAGTGAAGAAGATGCCGCCTGGTTACGCGAAGTGACTTTACCTCTCTAAAATCTCTCAGTATATTTACGTTAGGTGTGGCTTGCAGGCTAAACTCAAGGAGAATTATTATATGGTAGAACCATTGAAAAAACACAATAAAATTGTACGCAAAGGTCCCGTAGTACTTGTTATTATGGATGGTGTCGGTTTTGGTAAATTTAAAGAAGGCGATGCTGTTGCTGAGGCTAAAACAGGAACGCTGCGTACTTTATATAAGAATGTGCCATGGACCCAATTAAAAGCGCATGGTACGGCAGTCGGACTCCCCTCCGATGAAGATATGGGGAATAGTGAGGTGGGGCATAACGCCATTGGTTGTGGCAGAGTCTTCGCCCAAGGGGCTAAGCTCATCAACAACTCCATCGAAAGAGACGAAATTTTTAATGGTGCGATATGGAAGAAATTGGTCGCTAATGTTCTTGAAACGAAAGGAACGCTCCATTTCATAGGTTTGCTCTCAGATGGTAACGTCCATTCTCACATCAATAATCTTAAAAAGATGGTAGTGCAGGCAAAGGCTGAAGGTGTTAAACGTGTCCGAATCCATGCGTTACTCGATGGTCGTGATGTGGGAGAGCTTAGCGCTCTCGACTATTTTGATCCTTTTGAAGAGTTTCTCGCTGACTTACATGATGATACGTTTGATGCTCGCATAGCCAGTGGTGGCGGAAGGATGGTAATAACCATGGACCGTTATAATGCTAACTGGGATATGGTTAAATTAGGTTGGCAGACGCATGTGCTCGGAGAAGGGCGAACGTTTCCTTCAGCACACGAAGCTATTGTTACTCTTCGTAAAGAGACTGGAGCTATTGATCAGGACTTACCTCCATTCGTTATTGCCGATGATGGTAAGCCCATTGGCACCATGCAGGACGGGGATAGTGTAATTTTGTTTAACTTCCGCGGAGATCGTGCTTTGGAAATAACTAAAGCTTTTGAAGCAGAAGAATTGGAAGAGTTTGATCGTAAACGTTATCCGAAAGTCGAGTATGCCGGCATGATGGAGTATGATGGAGACTTGCATGTGCCTAAACAATATTTAGTGAGTCCCCCTTCAATTGACAGAACAATGGCAGAATATCTTGTTGCCAACAAAGTTCGTCAATTTTCCATTAGTGAAACGCAAAAATTTGGCCACGTTACCTATTTCTTTAATGGGAACCGGAGTGGAAAGTTTGATGATAACTTAGAAACATATGTCGAAGTCCCTTCCGATAAAGTACCCTTTGAGCAAAGGCCTTGGATGAAATGTGCCGAAATCACCGATCAAGTCTTAGAAGCGATCAAGAGTGGTGCATATGATTTTATAAAACTGAATTATCCCAACGGAGATATGGTTGGACATACAGGAAATTATCAAGCAGTTCTTTGTGCCATGGAAGGGATGGATCTACAACTGGGACGTTTAAAAAAGGCCATTGAAGAAGTTGGTGGCGTCTTGTTACTCACTGCTGATCATGGCAATGCCGATGATATGTATGAACATGATAAAAGTGGAGCAGTAAAATACAAAGCCGATGGTGCTCCTCAAGCTAAAACAGCGCATTCTTTAAACCCTGTTCCGTTTATTATCTATGACCCGACCTATAACGATGAGTATAAAAAAGAGCTTCGCTCGGGTCTTGGAATAAGTTCAATTGCAGCAACGTGTATGAATCTTATGGGCTTTGAGCCCCCAAAAGATTATGATCCCAGTATTATAACAATGAATTAAGAGATAGAGAGCCCTGAGATAATTCAGGGCTCTATTGCGATATTATTTCAAGAAATTCTCCACCTCTTTTTCTTCCTATTTTTATCTTTTTCAATAGAATTAATCCTCTAAAATTCACCGCTGAAACACTAATGGTGTGAGTTGAAGAAAAGGTGTCTTAAATCAATTTTTAGGCAGTGAAGATCCTCGTCCCTTTTTAAGTTCATAGGGGATTTATTAATATTATAAATTATATTTGACAAATTATAATTTATAGTTGATACTCGAAAGCATGAAAATATCTAGGAAGACCCTATCTGATGAGGTTTATAAACGAATTCTCGAGTTAGTTAAGACCCATGAGTTGGTTCCTGGTACGAGAATTGACTTTAAAGAGTTAGAAGAACGATTTGGAGTGAGTCAGGTACCACTTAGAGAAGCTGTCCAAAGATTGATGGCCAATGGGTTGGTTACGAGCACTCCTCGTGGTGGATATTTTATTGTAAAACTGGCGCCAGAAGATATCCATGCTTTATTTCAGGTGCGAATTACTATTGAAAGAAGTGCCCTTGTTACTTCAATTGGTAAAATTCCGAAAGAGGAACTTCTTAGCGTTCGGCAAGAATTCAAGGAAGAACTTGATAATTTTAGTAAACTTGGAGAAATGGTTCCTTCTGAACGTTACAAAAAAGCTGACTGGAAGCTCCATTTCAATCTCATAGTGGGGTATTCAGAGAGTCAGGTGTTAAAAAATATGCTTGCAAATATTTTTGATCTCTTGGAAACTACCCGAAACTTCATAGGGACATTATCCAGCCAATCTTTAATACACATTGATATAATTGACGCAATTCTCAACAAAGATCTCGATAAAGCGTTGTCTTTATTACAAATTCACCTAGAAAATTCAGAGAGGCGCATCCTTGTTAGCATGCAACAAAACTCTGATAAATAATTATACATACTGAATTCTTAGTGGTTCAACAGGAGGGTTTATGAAAAAGTATCGAATTTTAAGTCTGCTCACAGTACTAGTGATATTATTCACTTTTGGTCCAGTGGCAGTATTCGCACAAGGTTCGGCTGAGAGTGCTACTGGGGTAACAGAAATTGAGTTATGGCACCGCTGGTCAGGGGCACACCAGAAAATATTTCAGGAGATGGTTGATAAATTTAATGCAACCAATGAATCCGTAAAGATCAATGCTGTGTCAATTCCAGGCCAATATGCAGATCTTCTTTCACGAGCAACAGCCCAAGTAGCAGCTGGTGAAGATCCTCCTGCAATTATAGCTCCAGGATATTATTTGCTAGAACATACCGTAAATACATTTGGAGGAGCCGATTTAGCCAAGGTTGGAGGGGCAGAAGCTGCAAAAGTTTTTTCTCAATTTGAGCCAGCCTTATTAGGACTTGGTAATGTAAATGGCGTACAATATGGCATCCCTTTGGCTGTTAGTATTCAATCGTTATTCTACAATGCTGATATTTTTGTAGAAGCCGGGCTTGATCCAAACACTCCTCCTAAGACATGGGAGGAAGTAATAGAATATGCCAAAATTATTAAAAATAAAACTAATAAAAAAGCGCTGTTTATTAGTACTCCTGATTCTTGGTATATGTCTGCTTTACTTGAGAGTAACGGAGCTCCAATGCTGGCCAACGGAAAGGCTTCCTTCGCTAATGATAATGGAGTTGAAGTAATGAAGATGTGGCGCCAAATGTATGTTGATGGCTTGATTCCACAAATCTCATATGCTGAATCTCAGAGAGCTTTTCAGGCTGGAGAAATTGCTATGCATGGTATCTCCATCATGAACCTTTCTGCCATGAGTGGAACAATGGGTGATGCTCTCATGGTAGCTCCTATGCCCTCTTTTGGTGATAAAGCAAAGAAGCAACCAGCTGGTGGTGCAGGTCTTATTATCACTGCTACAAAAGCTAAACAACAAGCAGCCGCTTGGGAGTTCTTCAAGTTTGTCGGAACTAAAGAAGCTATGGACATTTGGAGTAAGAGCGGATATGTAAGTGTAGTTGCCGGATATGCACCAAAGAGTGATCCTCGCCAACAGGCCGCTTACGATCAGTTAGGAAATGCTATTTCATGGACAAATTGGCCCGGACCTCGTGGACTTGAGGCTGAAGGAATAATCCAGGAATGGCGCGATCGTATTCTTGCTGGTAATGTATCTGCGCAAGAGGGTTTGCGTAATGCTGCGAATAGCATTAATTCGATTATTGGAAACTGATACTTTTAAGTTCTGATTTAAAACATGTCATGGCAACCAAACTTTAGCGAGTTTCGGTTGCCATTGGCATAATTTGTTTGAATATATGCTGTAGGAGTAATTAGTGTGAAAAAAAGAAATTCAATAGGAAGGAGCAGGTTTATTACCCCTTATCTATACATAGCTCCAGCGTTTATTACCCTTGCGGTATTTATGTATTGGCCTTTGCTTTACAATATCATCCTCAGCTTTTTTCAGTGGAATTTTATCAGTCCGGTGAAAAATTTTGTGGGGTGGGAGAATTATAAGATTTTACTTAGTGACAATGTGTTTTCGCGAGCCTTAATTAATACATTCAAGTATATTATTGGAATTCTTCCATTCACGATAATTATTCCTTTATTTTTTGCCCATCTGGTAGCCTCTTTTGCCAAGAGCAAAGCAAAGCGTTTGTACGAGACTTTATTATTTATTCCCACCGCAGTTTCTTTTGCGGTGGCATCCTTTGTTTGGGTTTGGATGTTTAATCCTCTTGGTGGGGTGATTGATCGTTTCATTAGTTTGTTTGGAAGTACCCAAAGTATTCCCTGGTTGAGTAGTGCCACTTTGGCACCCATCGCTGTTATTATAGTCTCGGGATGGCGGTTGTTAGGATATTATATGATTATTTTTACAGCAGCTCTTTTAACCGTTCCCGCTGAATACACAGAATCTGCATATATCGATGGGGCTGGAGCATGGAAAACTTTTTGGTATATAAAATGGCCTTTGATTAGTCCGACAACATTCTTTGTCTTTATTACAACGGTTTTCTTCGCGTCTTCTCAAACGTTTATTCCGATTCATATTTTAACCCGTGGGGGTCCATACCGGGCGTCAGCAAACTTGATGTACGTAGTGTATGAATACGGATTCCGTTACTTCAATATTGGTTTAGCCGCTACAACGGCCACCCTTACCTTCCTGATTTTCGTACTAGTTACGTTTGCTCAGATTAAAGTAAGTGAACGGATGGTCCATTATGATCTTTAATAGGGAGAAAATTATGCTAGGTCAATCAAAGATCACAAAAAACCATATCTTTACAATCATCCGCCATCTATTCATTATAATTACCTGTATTCTAGTCATCTTTCCATTATTTTGGATGGTTTCGACTTCATTCAAGGCCCCTTCAGAACTTTTTACTAAGGATTTGCGACTTATTCCCCATAATCCTTCTTTAATAAACTATAAAAACGTATTTTCTGAATGGCCCGTCTTTAGATGGATTTTGAACTCGGCAATTATTGCCTTAGGGATGACTCTAGGAAGAGTCCTGACAAGCATCCTCGCTGGATTTGGATTTGGGTATTTTAAATTCCGAGGAAAAACCTTAGCCTTTTTATTAGTCCTGTGGTCGATGAGCATCCCTTTTATGACAACTATGATTCCTAACTATATTATGGTGTCTAAGCTGGGTTTATTAAATTCACATACAGGAGTTATCTTGCCCATGCTGGGGTATGGATTTGGGATATTCTTTATTAGGCAGCATGTAATGTCGATTCCACCATCACTTTTCGATGCAGCGTATTTGGATGGTTCTAATTCGTGGCAAATTCTTTGGCGCATCGTAGTACCAGTTATAAAAGGTTCGTTGTTAGCACTCACTGTCTTGATCGCCCTTGAGGCTTGGAATATTTTCTTCTGGCCTTTGTTGGTTTTAACGCGGGACACTATGCATACCTTACCAATTGGCTTAACTGCGTTCCAAGATGCCGAGGCTGGGACTTTCTGGGGAGAGTTGATGGCTGCATCCACAATTGCTTCTATTCCGATGGTGGCTCTTTACATAGCAACACGAACGTATCTTATCGAAGCTTCAATAACTACTGGTCTGAAATAGAACCATGAAATATTATTATAGAGCTATGTTTTATTTTTCTCATAAGAGGGAGTATCTATGCATTTTGGTTTAAACACATACCATATAACTGATCGATATGGACGATATGAATCGGGCAAGTTAGATCCTGGAGCATTGCTCTATTCTGTAAAAGAAATTTTTTCGCAGGGGTTCATGCATGTTGAATTGTTATTAGATGTGGACATGAAACCATTACAAACACTCAATGATGAGACTATTTCAACACTGAATCAATTTGCAACAATGCATGGGATTTCTTATTCGGGGCACCTTCCTTACAAATATGTAGATATCAGTAGTCTTAATGAGCCAATTCGCAAAGCTAGTGTCTCAGTTATAAAACGGGCCATCGAAATTGCAGATAGAATTGGAGTAGATAAACTTGTGCTACATCCGGCTGGTAGTGAAACCAAAGGTTTCGATAATGCGTGGTATCCTGCGACTGTTGGTGTTCGTAAAGAAATCATTAACGATATGGTTTCACAGCTACGGATAAGTTTAAAAGAGATTCTCTCTACACAAGATTCTCGACGCATTTGTCTCGAGAATCTGCCCTATTTAGATTACACGCCATTCGAATCTGTAGTGTCTGATTTCGACCTTGGAGTTTGTTTAGATGTAGGTCATTGTATTTTACGTAAAGATGATCCAGTAGACTTCTTTAAAAAATATTCAGATCGTGTTGGAGTCATCCATTTTCACGATGTCATATTATATGATACGGGAAATGGGAGTAAATTACTTGATCACGAACCGTTGGGGAGCGGTATTGTCGATATCAAGCGCTTTTTGGATACATTACAATCTTATAGTTTTAATGGCCCTATCGTGCTAGAGCATTTAGAAGAACAGAAAGCACTCAAGTCGATTGAGTATCTTAAAAGCAGGAACTACCTAACTATGGCTGATACAATACCGCCTAAAAAGAGTTGAAAGATATAATGTGTGATTCTGCAATGATGCAATCTATCTCGTTAAGTCTTAAAAATAAAGAAAGTCGCTTATTTTCTATAGATCCTAAACCGTTTAATTTTGAAGTTCATTTTTTTGATTTTGATGGGACACTTATCGATACCCTCTGGATTATGCGCGATGGTATGAAAATTGCGTTTAGAAAACTGACGATGATAAGTAGAGAAACTCAGTTTACTGCTGTGGATGAAGAATTTTATAAAGATATTGTTGAAAAAGATTTTGCTAGTAAACGTGTTATTGCAATCCTACATGAATTTATAAAATATTGTATTGAAAATATTAATGTAACTATAAAAGAGTTAGACCAAAGGCTTTTCTACCAGTATCCCAAGGCAATTTCAGCAGATGCTATTGCAGCTATAAGAGCTGAATTAGAAAAGATACATGCACCTTATTGTTTACTAGGTACAGCGCAAAAAACCTTGATTGCGCAGTCTGTGTTCCGATTATATATGGGATTATATGTTCCAGCTACAGAAGAAATAATTTCTAGTTCCCTTCATTTAAACAATTACATCTACCCCGGTGTTATCAAATATTTAAAATCTATAAATCATGAAAATTCCTTTATTATAAGTGGAGGGAGTTTATCACGAGTAAGTAGAGTGCTAGAAAAAACTGAACTTGGTCTTATGTTTTCAGATAAAATTTATTGTCCCCAAGGATATGAAAGATTAACAGAAGGGGCTCGTTATAAGATTGATACACTTAAAAATTTGATCAAAAAAACTAATGGAAGCAGAGCTATTTTTATTGATGACCAAGCCCATGTAATAGAGCAAGCTAGCAATTTAGGTATCTCAACACTGGGGATTATTCACAAAGAGCAAGATGTAGAGCGGATGTTAGCAGCGAGACCATCTTTCATTATTACCTGTAACTTCCTGGCATTTAGCAATAGACATTTTCTTTAGAGGAGCCTTGAAAAACGACCTCGAGGTACGCTTATAAGTACGCCTGAGGCATAGAGGACTACGCCAATCCAGCTTGCAATCACATTAAACCTTGCGATATAGACAAAGTTTCCTACTAGAATAAGCAAGAGGCTTAGATATCGAAATAAATTATGTTGCGTATTTTCACGTAAAAACAGGACAATGTAATTGAATGCACTTAAAACGCCTAAAAATAAGGGAAGCCAATAAAATTGTTTGTCGGCAAACCAGTTTTTAGGATGTAACGGGTCCAAGGCGACCGAGAGGGGGACAAGCATCGAAACTAAAAGGCAACCAGCTATCGTAATTAAGATGTATTGGAGTAGTCGACCTGTATTAATCCCAAAATGAAAAAGGCCCATATAGAGCAAAAACATAGTCGATAAAAGAACTGCAAACAGATAGATTCTTCCAATAAATGAGAAGCTGATCGAGCTTTGTCCACTCAAGTACAAATATGTGATGACTACCGGAATATCTGTTAGGGTTATTGTCATATATAAAGGTGGTAGCAAAGACCGTTCGATTGAATTGCGCGAAGTCCGTGGCAAAAAGATTGCGGGAAGCATCCCTAGGTAAGAGAGCAGAAGATGAATTAATAAAGGTGGGACAAAATAGAGCGCACTGTGGATCGTTCTGGGTGTTGAGGTGAACAGACTAGGAATGATGTAGCGTAAGATAAGAAGAATCGCTGGAAGTGCTAAAGCGAGCACCAATAGCCCGTGAAGAACAAGGAACACTATTTTACGAAAATTTGCTTTCATGGCCTCTACATCATCTGTTCTTGGGGAACGCTATCATCTGTTGATATAATTCGAGAACTAAAGGCTGTCCCATAAGCGATAACTGCGGCATCTATAATAATGGCGATAATCTGTAGAATTGGCAGGAGTAATATAATTTGTGGTTCAATAACAGAAATTGCCGATGCTTGAAAACCTTTAAACACCATAAGAACAATAAATAATATTTCGATCCCCGGAGAGAATGCAGCGCCTAAAGAAAAGAGGGCTGAACCAAGGGCAATAAAAACCATTATTTGGATTGAAGGAAGAGCCCCCTGAAGAGTGTACAGCAATCCAAGTGAGACCATTGTTGAAACTAAGGCACTACCACCTCGTCCAAGAATTGTAAGCAGAGGCACGGAGATACCTAAAGCTCTTTTTCTGACTCCATTATTTTTCTGTGATAAGGCGAGTAGAGGAGTTGTTCCATACAACATAGAACCTGAAAATCCTGTAGCTAATAAAGCCGGGAAAGTTCTAAAAAGGATACGGTAAGGATTACCACCCTTAAATCGGGTAAAGAGACCAAATAGTAAAGGAAGTAGCATTCCTAAAGCTGCTACTACAGCCAAAGCCAAGCCAATAAAGAGCGATAAGTTGGTTTTGAACAAAGTCGTTACTTTCCATGTACCGAACCATTCAGCACTAATGAACAAGAGGAATAGAGCTCCTACAATAGTAATAATCCTAGTAAGACGCATCATAACTTCAGCGAAAGAGTTTACTACGACATACGCAGGTCTGAGAGCTTCTTTATCGGGACGCAACGCAATTCCGAAAAAGAGGGCGACGACCATGATTGGTAATAAGGTCGTATTTGATAGTGTAAATTGGGAGAAGGCATTCTCCGAGAAAAACATTTTTAATAGAGTAGAGAAATCAAAGAAATTACTCTGATAACTAGTAGTAAAAGGTCCTTTGATGCCTATACCAAAAGGGTTGGCTAAAAAGAGAGCCATACCAGCAAAACTAAGAACAAGCGTTGTAAACAATGCCCAAAAGATGGTGGAAGAAAATACGATTAATGTATCTTTGTAGCGACGAAGGGAGGCCACAGCAGCCATAAATAAGGTGAAAACCACCGGGAATAAGACGAAAATACCCAGTAATTTGACAACGGGGACTATCGTTGAAAGGAAGCTTTCATAGGGAGCCCAGCCTCCAAGCAATAAGCTTGCTGCAAAACCTAATAGTATCGCGATTGGGTAGGTAATCCTTGTTTTCATATATGCAACAGTATCCCATCATTATAGTTAAGTCAATTATAACTATTCATCCTTATCGGTGACATTTGCTAATAAATTTTGCACCTTATACTCTGATTTAAAATCACTTTTTAACCATGTCGTGAGCATCGCTTGCATTGATTCTTGGAGTGAATCTTCGTGTATGCATACACCTAAAGCAATAATAAAGATCGTTTCTTGGAAAGATTCTTTGCGATACCAGGCTACATTTTGGTATTCATTGTACCCCACTGCTCGTCTAAACTCCGGTTCTTCAAATAATTGCGCTAAACAATTTTTAGAGTTTTCTTTGATTGCTGTTAGCACTTGCCCCAGTGGATTGGCTAAGAAGGCTGCTTTCCGCACTAATTCAGCTCCTGTTTCTTCCGGTATTTGCAAAGAATCTAGAACCTCTGAAAAATATGCATCGAGGTGCAAGGCTTCAACGATTGCAATTAATTCTTCTAATTCCATGGTTGGTGAAATAAAAGTTTTCATGACCAAAGCTGCTTGAATTAGGATGGGGAGCTCTACCATAATTTTGCCACCAATTGAGAAAGTAGAATTGGGGGGACCTGCGCTGAAACAATTGATAAGGTTTTGAATGACTTTGAGTAACGCGCGTGGCTGGACTTCATGGGCAAGGGCTGGAATAGTATTGATCACAGTTTGCGATAATGTTTCATAGAGAGCTAGAAGTCGGGCATAAGCTTCACCAGCTAATAAGACATAAGAACGAATTTCTTTACCAGAAACATTTTTTCCTGCAACAATTTTTCTAATGGTCTTGAGCATTGCGGGTGATCTAAAGTTTTCTAGTGCTTTATAAAGAGGCTGTAAGCGGATAATTGCCAAATCTCGCTCAAATGAGTGCGTTCCCTTTCCTCCTAACTTGTGATAGAGGGCTTCGTAGGCACCATCAAAATCTTCAACTTCCCGAATATTAAGCCATATTTTTGTTTCATACCCAGCTAAGGAAACCCATAACCCTTCGTCAAAGATCATCATAGAAGGGACAATATAGGTCAAGTTTTCTAGGAAATTTTCGTAGATCATAAATCTACGCCCACCTATGGAGAGGCCCAAACTTTCTCCTAGTGTTTGGCTTCTATTAACACGATTAGTATCGGTTAAACGGACCATCTTTGGAGCTGATTTGGTAATTCTACCCTGTGCATGTTCATATTGATTATTGTATAGGACTAATACTCTACGAGCATCAATACCATTTGTGTAGGCAAAAATTGATTCTACTACAGATTGGTTATCAATTACATCAAAAATATCAAAGAAATTGACACCGCTGAATAGATGCCGCATCTCTAATAATGGAAAGATTCTCCGATAATGTTCTGCAACTAGATGGTCATCAGGGTACTCATTCCAGTAGGCTCGACTATATTCCATCCCATATTTTTCTTTAAACCCTTCAATCTGGCCATGGCCGAACATAGGCAAACCAGGCATCGTTGCCAATAGAGTACACACCCCAAAATATTTATCTCCATTACCAAATTGTCCAATGGCGGTCTCTTCATCGGGATTGCTCATGAAATTTACGAATCTTTTTAAAATCTCGGGATCAAATGAGATTGTGTTTTTAATAGTATCACGATATTTTTGATTTTCCTGATCTTTGAGCATATGCATAAAAGCACTGTTATAGACACGATGCATCCCTAATGTACGGACGAAATATCCTTCCATCATCCAAAAAGCTTCTGCCAATAAGAGGGTATCGGGGACCTCTTTTGCTACTCGATCAACAACTTCCCGCCAAAATTCATGTGGCATTCTCTTGAAAAATTCTTCATCGGTCAAACCAGCCCCCGTACGGCCGGGGATATCACCACCACTTCCTGGTTGAGGATACCATAATCGTTGTACATGTTTTTTTGCCAAAGTCATAGCAGCATCAAAGCGGATGATATGGAAGTTACGAGCAACATGGAGAATTTGTTGCATAACAGCTTCACGGGTATTTGGATTCAAAAAATCAAGTTGGGCCGTGTCATTCCAGGGCATTGAAGTCCCATCATTTCCATGGAATATATACGAGGTTGTCTGGTTTTTCTTGTCGACTCTTCTGAAGGTAACTGCCGCATCGCTACGGTCAAAATAGTGATCTTCTATTTTTATTTCAATTTCTGGATCTGGAGAAAGATCTTCACCATTGTAGGTGTAAGAAGGAAAGGGTGGATACTGACTTTGAATGAAATATTCGGGGTGGTGTAAAACCCAATCACTATCAAGGCCCGTATGGTTTGGTACCATGTCGCTAGCCAATCTAATACCACGGGCCTTACAACGGAGATCTAAGTTGTGTAAAGCAGCCCATCCTCCAATATTAGTGGCAATATCGTAGCTTTTTAGTGAATAAGCTGAGGCTTCTGCCTCTGCATTCCCACTTAAGTTTTTAATTCTTTTCGAAGCAGCACTTCGTTCCCAAAGACCTATTAACCATAACCCAGTAAAACCTCGTTGGGCGATGAGATCTAATTCATGGTCAGGAATCTGATCAAGAGTTTCAATTTTTGATCCATAACTTCGAGACAACTGATCTAACCATACTAAGGTGCTTTTTGCCAACATCACCACATTTGGCATCCAGTTCTGATCGGCACTGTAAGCTTCATACTCTAGAGTACCAGAGCCATAGGCTGGCACTGTAATAGGACCAGGCCCCCCTCCCGCAAAACGAGGTTTTTCCTCTTCTTGGATATAATCGAGAGCTCGCAAGAGATAAGTCTTTAGATACCCAGGGAGGATTTCTTTCCAGTGGCGTAGAATGTAATTAATTTGATCAATAAGAGAATCGGGATAGGTTTTAGCTGGATTAGTTAGGAAAGAAAAAAGGTCTTCATCATGTTCTCCAATCCTAGGCGTCGATTTTGTATAACCGCCCATTAATGCGGAAACAGCTACTGATGCGGCCGGGAATTGGATTCCTTCTGGTTTAACAAATGGTTTAACCGCTCGTAATAACGCTGGGTTTTCAAGCATAACGTGGTGGATGAAAAAGCCTCTAGCAGTCTCTTCCATAAGGTAAGGTGCAGTTGGTTGTTGTGTGTGTAAGATAGGAGAGGGAAACTCACGGGCAAAAAAGATTAATACTTCATGTGATGAATGATTGCGAGTTATTTGCGGTGTTAAGCGGGTGAAAAAATCTTGATCTTGTTCAAACAAATATTGAGTTACAACATTCTGGTAGAGGAGGTGCAATATCCCGGCCGCATGCAAATTGGCTGCTGAGATATAAGACTCTCTTTCGGCTTTTTTTTGTTTTTTATTATAGGTGTGGGCAAGAATTTTTGCTTCTTCATATAAAAGTGAAAGATCTTCGTTAATTGCAAATACTGGTTCTTGATAATTGATATCTTGACGGGTTTTTAATGCAATTCTAAAATCTCTTACTTCCATGATTTTTCTCCCTATTTATGTAGTAACTTCCTTTTAACATAAGGTCACTTCTAGTATCGCCGTCATCAGTGTACCAGTCAACAACATTTCCTATAATCCCACTTTGACGGTTTGTGGTAAAGTTTCAGTTGGGCATCCTTGCAAAAACCACGAATGCATAAGGAGTAACGCCTTGTCACAGATCAATGATAATTGAGCCTGTTGGATTTCAGAAAATCTGCCCAACACATATGAAGCCACCGAGCCTCGTTCAGGACGGCCTATGCCCAATTTTAGACGAAAAAAATCATGGATTCCTATGTCTTGCCGAATCGATTTTAACCCATTATGACCTGCCAAGCCTCCACCGAGTTGGAGTTTAATGGTCAAAAAATCGAGTTCGATATCGTCATGGACGACTAAAATCTCAGACGGTTCAATCCCAAAATAACGACTCATAGCACCGACGCTACGCCCACTTTCATTCATGAAAGTCATTGGTTTTAAAATAAAAATTTCTCTTTCAGCAATAGTAACTCGGGCAAACTGGCCATGAAATTTCTCTTGCCAATTAGGTAGTGAAGTCTCTTTCAAGAACGCTTCGAGAAAGATCCATCCCATGTTGTGCCTCGTTTGGGTGTATTGTGAGCCTTTGTTGCCAAGGAAGACGATGAGACGTATCATGATACTACTAGCATAGTTGGTTAAAGCAAGATGAACAAGGGAGAATGCCTTATGTATGTCCTAGTTTTCTACGTACCTTCAACTCATGTTGAAGAAGTTAAACAGGCCCTTTTTGCTGCCGGAGCCGGCTCAATTCCACCCTATAGCGAGTGTAGTTGGCAGGTTGCCGGGAAAGGGCAATTTCGGCCAATGGAGGGTAGTGACCCTTTCTTGGGAATAGAGGGAAAGGTGGAATACGTCGATGAATTCCGAGTAGAAATGGTAGTCGAAAAATCTCATATCGATTCTGTTGTTGGTGCATTATTAGCTACACACCCCTATGAAGTCCCTGCTTATCATTTGATTCCTGCACTGACACTTGAGAAGAGCGGAACTACCTGATAAACTTCGCCACATTCCGCTTTTGAAGGGGTGTTGTATGACACGTGCCGAATATTTGGTAAGATTGGCCGAGCAGAGAGTTTTAGTACTTGATGGTGCCATGGGCACCATGATCCAAGACATTCCATTGGACGATGATGATGTAACTCTCGCCGACCTAAAACCAACCTACGGCTGTAATGAGCTACTTTCCCTTACTCGACCCGATATAATCCAAAGTATCCATTTGGACTATATATATGCCGGTGCCGATATTATCGAAACCAATACCTTTGGTGCTAATCGTTTCTCTTTAGCTGAATATGGTTTCGAAGAGTATGTATACGATGTTAACCTTGCAGCAGTAGAAATTGCTAAATCAGCTGTAGAAATTATTGAAGCGGAAGATGAAAAGCGGTATGTGTTTATAGCTGGTGTGGTAGGTCCAACGGGGAAAGCTGCTTCATTCTCCTCTTCAGTTGAAGATCCAGCTTACCGCGAAGTTACCTTTCATGATTTTGTCACAGTCTATACCGAACAGATAGCAGCCTTACTAGACGGCGGGGTAGATCTTTTGCTCATCGAAACCGTTTTTGATACCCTTGTTGCTAAAGCCGCATTATATGCGGCAACAACGATCATGCAAGAGCGGGGCACGACTATTCCAATTATGGTTTCAGCTACCTTTAGTGATAAAAGCAGACGCACTCTTTCGGGACAAACGGTGCAGGCTTTTATTGATGCCCTTTCTTCATATCCACTTTTTTCCCTAGGGATAAACTGTTCTACTGGAGCTCAGGAGATGATCCCTCTTATTTATCAATTAGCTCAATATGCACCATTTCGTACTAGCGCTCATCCTAATGCCGGTTTTCCAGATATTGATGGTGTTTATAACCAGACTCCTGAAAAATTAGCTGAGTTACTCGCCCCTGTTCTCCAAGAGGGCCTCTTAAATATTGTGGGTGGGTGTTGTGGTACAACTCCACAACATATTGCTGGTATTGCCGCTGTGGCAAATCAGGGCCGAGTGAGAGTTCTGCCTGCAGGTACGGGCCAACTTCGATTGAGTGGATTAGAGTCATTAGAGAAAAAAGGAGATTTCCTGATTATTGGTGAACGGACTAATGTAGCTGGATCACGTAAATTTGCACGCCTTATCCGTGAAGGGCTCTTTGATCAAGCGTTACATATCGCTCGAACACAGATTGCACAAGGAGCTGCTATCATCGATATTTGCATGGATGATCCCCTCTTAGATATTTCTTCCGCCATGGTCCAATTTCTCAGATTAGCAATTGCAGATCCACAAATTGCACGAGTTCCTTTTATGATAGACTCTTCTCTTTGGGAGGTTGTCGTAGCAGCTCTTCCCGAAATCCAAGGGAGAAGCATTGTTAACTCGTTGAGCCTTAACGATGGGCCTGAGGTTTTTCTTGAAAGAGCCCGCTATGTTACTGCCATGGGGGCTACGATGGTAGTTATGTTATTTGATGAACAGGGTCAAGCTGATACGTTTGAGCGCAAGTGTT
>Ga0265293_10002028_pt1 | contig 42251 bp, 32 predicted proteins | sample Munlanlewell138R_FD_192505 | JGI IMG/M metagenome (GOLD analysis project Ga0265293, IMG submission 192505) | Leachate microbial communities from a municipal landfill in Southern Ontario, Canada - Leachate well 138R | ecosystem: Engineered > Solid waste > Landfill > Unclassified | place: Canada...
TTATTATGACTGTCAAAGAGCGTTTCATGAGCACCAGGCACTGGCTCAACACTATTTTCAACGCGGCGACTGAATCCAGAACTAAAACCTGTAAAAACGCCGCATGACTTTTTACGGGACCATCAAAATTAAATACTAAAAAAGAGAGAGTCAGTTTATGGGCGCAGATAATTTAAGAAATGATTCCTTGATTAGGATGGAGGGCATAACCAAAAAGTTTCCAGGTGTTGTTGCTCTCAAGGGTGCGAATTTTGAATTGCGAGCAGGCGAGACTCATGTTTTGTTTGGTGAAAATGGGGCTGGGAAAACGACATTGATTAAAGTGCTGTCAGGCGTTTATCCTCCGACAGAGGGGAAAATATACATCAACAACGAGGAAGTTTCCATAAAGAACGCATATGACGCCAGGCAAAGAGGGATAAGTTGCTGTCATCAGGAAAGAAGTCTGGTCCCGCAATTAACAGTACTTGACAATATTTTTTTGGGCCGAGAATTTGCAAATAAAGGTATTCTAAATAAGCATTTAATGCGAAAGTATGTTGTGGATAGGACGGAAAAGGAAGGTCTTGATATCAAAGACATATTGGACGTTGAAGTCAGCAATCTGAGCATAGCAAAACAGCAACTTGTAGAGATTGCAAAGGCCGTCATTTATGATGCAAGCGTAATCGTTTTGGATGAGCCATCGGCATCTTTAACTGACGAGGAGATGGCCGTATTATATAATTTGATTGAACGACTAAAACGAAATGGAGTGGGTATAATATATATTTCACATCGGATTGATGAAATCAAGAAGGTGTGTGACAGGCTGACCGTATTGCGAGATGGACACACTATAACGACCCTCGATTCAAAGCAAGATATAACTGAAGATAATTTAATCCGATTGATTACAGGGTATGAAACGGGAATGAGTTATCCGCCTTTGAGAAAAATCGAGGGCAAGAAAATACTCGAAGTAGTGAATGTCGCGACAGCGGGAGGATTAAAAAATTTAAATTTTGATATTAGAGAGGGTGAGATATTGGGTGTTGGAGGGCTAGAGGGATCCGGCAAAGACAAAGTCGGAAGGCTTCTGTTTGGTCTCGAAAAAATAGTCAGCGGTCATGTGAAGGTGTTTGGAGAAGAAATAGGCAAAGCAAGCCCGAATCGTATGTTGAGTAAAGGGATTGTATATTTTCCTGCAGATAAAACAAAAATATTATTTATGGGACGACCACAACTAGAAAATCAATCCATATTGTCGTTGAAGAGTTTTACTAAAACGGGATTCCTCCAAAAAAAAAGAGAAAAAATGGAGGTTACGGAAAACGTCCATAAGTTGAGTATTGTCCCTAAGGACACGTCTAAAATGGTTTTGTACATGAGCGGAGGAAACCAAAAGAAAACGTTGGTATCAAGGGGTCTTTTGAAAAAAGCAAAATTAATTATTTTTGATGAAGTGACGCACGGTATTGACATACATGCAAAGGGGGAAATATACAAACTACTGCACGAATTGTCTCAAAACAATGTCTCGATCGTGATGATAACGTCTGAACTTGATGAACTATTGAATATTTCACACAGAATAATAACCATGCATGAGCATGCAATATTTAATACATTTGAGCATGAAGAGGCTTCGCGTGTGAAATTGTTGAATAGCTACTTTGGTATTGAGTAGGAATGAAAAATAATGACCGGAGATTAATTGCTTATGAAAATCAAGAACGCGAATACAATGGCTAGCATTTTTGGAAAATATGGAAAACTTGGAATACAGTTAGGCTTGTTTGTTTCCATTGTGGTTTTCTTTGCTTTAATGAACCCCGTATTTTTAACGGCTGATAATGCTCTGTCAGTTGCTCGTCAATCCACATATCTTGCAATAATGTCGTTAGGGCAGATGTGTGTGTTAATAGTGGGTGGTTTCGATCTGTCTGTAGGGGCAGTTGCTGCTTTGGTGAGTATCATATCAACCATGGTCATGTTAGAAATATCGGATCCAGCGGTAGCAATAATAGTTGGTATATTGGTCGGGCTTACTGTCGGTACCATAGTAGGTCTGTTAAATGGTTTTATTGTCGCGACGTTCAATGTGTCTCCGTTTATCGCAACATTAGGAATGATGGGGATAATCAATGGAATTACTCTCATGATCTCATCGGGGGCCCCTGTTTACGGCTTTACGGAGAAGTTTTCAGCCATCTTTGGTTATGGAACGTTCTTAGGTCTGCCGTCTCCGGTAATTGTGAGTGTTTTGATAGCACTCGTGATGTATGTATTATATAACATGACGCCCTTGGGGAGGCATATGTGGGCTATTGGTGGAAATATTAACGCGGCCGTCTTGTCTGGTTTGTCGAACATGAAATATAAGTTGATTGCTTATGGTATTTCAGGTTTTATGGCGGCATTGACAGGAATTATGTTGAGTGCTCGTGTATCTTCAGGAGAGCCGACGTTGGGGCATACCATGATGATGACTTCCCTTGTCGCGTGCGTTATAGGGGGTGTTGCTGTTGGCGGAGGTGCTGGTAATGTCCCGGGAGCTTTAATGGGAGTTATTCTGATAGGGATATTGGGCAATGGTATGAATTTAATGAACTTGGGTGCGTATGGTCAAGAGGTTGTTATGGGAGTATTTCTGCTCATGGCAATAATTTTCGACAGGTATATGCATCCGGGCAGATAAATAGAACAAAAAAAGGAGAAATGAACTATGAGAAAAACGGTAGTATTGATTCTAATGTGTGTCTTCTTCTCGTTAATTGCATTCTCAAATGCGAACGCGGAAGAAAAACAATGGTGGCCTTTGGAAATATTCACCGTTACAGATGCTCCGCAAAACGTCGGTATCGGCGAAAAAATGGAATCGGGTGTTGTAAGTTACGAACAATACACCCCACCGATGAAGGCAAAAAAGCCATTTAGGATTGGTGTTTTGTTTCCGCACTTGAAGGATCCCTATTGGCTGGGTCCCGCCTACGGTATCGCTGAAGAGGCAAAGCGACTAGGAGTTTCTATGACGCTTCTGAGTGCGGGAGGCTATGAAAACAACATAAAACAGATTGATCAATTGGAAGATTTGGCGGTAAAAGGTGTTGATGGCGTCATTATAGTGCCGTTAAGTTATACGGCTCAAGATAATGCTATAGCGAAACTACACCAACAGGGAATTCCCGTTGTAGAGCTCTTAAATGATTGCCGGACTGATGAGCTTGTAACAAAAGTTGGAACCAGTTTTGTGCAGATGGGATATGCCGCCGGCAAACTGATTATAGAGGATGCTCAGAAGAATGGATTGAAAAAAGTAAATACGGCATATTTCCCTGGTCCGGCAGGTGCAGCATGGGCTGAATATTCATGGAAGGGATTTAAGCAGGCAATAGATGAGTCTCCAATTCCTGTAGAAAATCTTGCAGTGAAATGGGGGGAAATGGCAAAAGAGCTGCAAATCAAAATGATTGAAGATGTTTTGATGACATTTGGTGACAAAGTGCACTATATCGCAGGAGATGCTCTTGCGGCTGGTGTAGCCATCATTCCTATCAGGGAAAAAGGGTTCAAAGGTAAGATAAAGATAGTATCTGTTGACCTGTCAGATTACGTAATTCCTTGGATCAAGACGGGCGATATATTGGCCGGTAGCTCTACGCAAGGAGTATATCAGGCTCGATTAGCGATGAACATTCTAGTTGATGTGCTAAATGGAGATAAAAACATAGATGAAATTCCAGATGTTATGGGGGCTAATGTTCAAATCCTGACACAAAATAATTTTGACGAATTTCCAATGGACGCAATCGTTGCACCTAAGGGTTTCAGCCCCGTATTCAAGGTGGATGTAGATTAAATAAATTGATAACAAACAAGAAAAAGGGATTTGCTAATTTAGCAGTTCGGCGGCGCAATGCCTAGCTAGCTTCATTATAATAAAGAGCCATTGACTGCAAGCAGAGTGTGTGCGGAATGAAGATGTAATCTGGGCAAAAAGGGGATTAGCTTCGAGAGGTGGTCGTAGGGCTAACCGGATAATTTAGCAATCCCCCTTGCCAGACTCTTCTGCGGATGTAAGAGGTGAAGAGCAATATTAATGTTAATCGGATACCACAAGTGTACGGAATACTTCTGCCGATATATCCATTGGACAGAAGTATTCCGTATTGGTAGTTTAGAGACAACCATTTCTAGTAGTTGGTTAGTCATGACGAGTTCGTAAAAAATCAAAAAATGGTGAATTTTGAAAATCGAGCCCAATATTTTCAGTGAGTTGCAAAGTTGCCTTTGGAAAATTTGGACTTTTTACGGGATCATCAATCATGGTTCTTTCAAATAAAGCCTTGGAAAGACCTTCAGCATTGTGGAGAGAACGAAAAAGTAACCGACTCACAAGGATGGATGCGATTGATCAGGGCCTGTAGACGAACGGTAATTTTCGTCGTGCAGAAGAAGCGGTTAATGCGCAAACTCTGTACCCTGTCAGCGCGGAGTATCACAAAAACGGGACTGCTCAAAAATCGGGTGTCGGGTTGCTCTTTTGAAGCACGAAGGTGAGACAATGCGAGGCGGCAGTGTGGAATTCTTCCCAATCCAATTGCCTGGATAATTCGAGCTGTACAAACAAGACAAAGGCAAGGGAGTCCCGCTATAGAGATTGTGTTGCATCTCTACGCTGTCATAGCCATTACTTGGTGCAAGCGACGAAACTAGTATCGACCGCCGTGATCAATCACGGAAAAAGTGCCTGATTCCAAGGAAACCACGTTGAAAGCAATGGTTCCACCACGAGGATGTGCAAGGTGTGTAGATGCGCCAACTGCCATGGTAGAGATTTTTGTCTGCGATATCGGGCAGGCTTCAACATCCAGAGGATTTTTCGACAGTCAAGCAGGGCAACAGTCAAGAACCGCTACTGGTTGAGTCAGGGGAAAGCGTTCAACGGGAAGAAGACAACCATTCCATGAACGAAAGACGTTTCTCTAAGAAATAAAGTTTGACGAGCTAGGTAAAAAGTCGAAAAATGGCGAATTTTGAAAATCGAGCCCAATATTTCCAATGAGTTATAAAGCTGCTTTTGGAAAATTTGGACTTTTTACGGGACCGTCAAGGTTAATACTTGAAAGATTCTTGACTCATTAAAAGATTGAAAAGATTAGGCCAGATTTAAATAAGTATGGAAGGAGAGCGAAGACATATGAAGCTGTTAAAATTATACGATATTTCATTACTGAACTTACGATTTGGTTTAATTCCTCCGACTATGGACCAGGTGTTGCATAAGACAGCGAGATCATCTCAATTAAATGTCGGGAAGGACTATTCGTCTGGAGTTACACTCGGGGACGGCGGTGAATTCATAGTGGAAGAAGGCGATCCAACTCATTTGGCGGCGCTACACTTAGTGCCTGAAGCCGTGTTTAAACTGGTAGGAGAAGAAAATATCAAGCCAGGTGATTGCTATTTAACAAATTCTGCCCATGCAGGAGGAACTCATCATGCAGATTACACGCTGGCAGTTCCGGTATTCTACGATAACGAACTGATGTTCTGGGCAATTAATAGAGCGCACCAGTCTGACTTGGGTGCTCCATTACCTACCTCATATCCAGCGAAAGCAAAAAATATATACGAGGAAGGGTTACATTATCCTATTATGCAGATTCAATCCGGTTACGAGGACAGAAAAGATTTAATTAGGATGATAATGTATAGAAATCGCGTGCCAGACCGGTACTACGGTGACTATTTAGGCCAACTCAGTGCCGTAAGAACTGCGGAGAGAGAGTTAATTGCAATATGTGATGAATACGGTGTTGAAAAGGTAAAAGAGTACATAAGCTGGATTCTAAATTATAGTGACCGTCTAATGGCAGACGAAATAGGAAAATTGCCTAAGATGGAAAATGAAATTACAATAAAACATGATCCGATATGGGATGTTGCTCCTGACGGAGTAGAAGTAAAGGCTAAAGTGATAGTTAATCCGAAAGAAAAGACTGTCACAGTGGATTTTACGGGCAACAAAACCAAGAACCTGCCCTTCGGATTTAATGTATCAGAAGCTACTCTGTCTGCTGCCGCATACTGGGGGGTATTCAGTAACCTTAAGCAAATACCCCATAATGCAGGTAGTTATAAACACATTAAAATAAAAATGAATGACGGGACAGTGATTGGGAGGCCGAGTCGAGAAGCGAGTACGGCGATTGCAACAACTAATATTGTTGGTCGTGCGTTTAGTGCGGTCTCTATGGCGTTCGTGGAAATGGGCAAGCCATATGGTTTTGCCGAGGGTGCGAATGGTATGTTGGCTAACTGGGCTGTGATCTCGGGAAAAAACCCCAGAAAAGAAGGCGAGAAATATGCCGCTCAAATTTTCTTGGGTGCAGGAGGTGGCCCCGGTCTGTTCGGATATGATGGCTGGTTAACGTTTGGGACTCCAGATTCCGGAGGGGCAATGCGCTGTGACAGTGTCGAGTTGTTTGAGAGGAATTATCCTATTCTGGTAGATAGGGTAGCTGTTCGAAAAGACAGCCTTGGAGCAGGAGAGTTTGATGGGGCTCCGGGAGTAGATGTTGCTTTCGGACCGGTTGATACAGAAATTACCATAGGATATTATGGAGATTGCATAGTAAATCCCCCTAGAGGAGTTCTGGGCGGCAAGGATGCTGCGAAATCAGAAATATTTAAAATCGATGTGTCAGGCAAACGAATTGATCTTGATATAATAAAAGATAATGAAGTTATTAAAAATGGTGAAAAGGTTGTTTCACTGACCTCTGGTGGAGGTGGTTATGGATCACCGAAAGATAGGGATCCTAATGCAGTTATTAAAAAAGTGAAACAGGGGTGGATTTCTGCTGAGTTTGCAAGGAATAATTATAATGTGAGTGCTTCATGAGAATACTTTGGTCAAAGCATATGTGACAATGTACAATTATGAAAAGAATCTAGAATTTTAAGCAGGAGCAAGTTGACAATAAATACCGAGAGCCCCATTCTGAAAATTTATTGGAGGAATATTGAGTTGATAAGGAGAGTACGTTATTTGTATCTCGAGTGTTGCTCCTATATGTTCTAAATGTCGGAATAAAATCAAAATTATTTTATAGGGAGGATATAGGAATGAACGGATGTGAATATGGAACCCATAGAGTAATTTCACCAAAGGGTCTGTTGCCGCAGGCCGCTGACAAGCTGAATAATAATATGGAAGAATTCTGGGATAATGAAATTATGATTGATGTCGCAGCCCTTAATGTAGATTCGGCAAGCTTTACGCAGATTCGAGAAGAGGCTGACGGAGATGAGAATGAAATTGCAAAAATCATTATGAGGACAGTGGCAGAAAGAGGGAAGCAACACAATCCAGTAACAGGGTCTGGTGGAATGCTTATTGGAAAGGTGGAAAGAATCGGGGAGTCGCTTAAGGAGAAAGTTGATATTGTAGAAGGAGACAAAATTGCGACGTTAGTATCCCTGACGCTCACCCCACTGTATATAAATAAAATTAAAAAAGTATACATCGACAAAGATAGAGTTGAGATCGATGGAAAGGCCATTATATTCGAAAAGTCAATTTTTGCAAAACTTCCGGACGACATGAGTGAGTCACTCGCTTTGGCAGTCTTTGATGTGGCAGGAGCTCCCGCGCAAGTCGCGAAGATGGTGACGGCGGGAATGAATGTAGTCATTATGGGTGCTGGTGGTAAATCAGGAATGTTGTGTTGCTACGAAGCAAAAAAGAGGGCCGGCATCACCGGTAAAGTTATAGGCGTTGAAGTCAATCCGAATAATGCTGATCGTCTCGAGCGCTTGAATTTGTGTGATCATGTAATAAGAAGTGCTGAATCTCCAATTCAATTAAAAAACACTATTTCCGAAATAACTTTGGGGGAAATGGCTGATATAACATATAATCTTGTAAACGTACCGAATACAGAAATGGCGTCAATAATGGCCACGAAAGATGATGGGATTGCTTATTTCTTCAGCATGGCAACAAGCTTTACAAAAGCAACGCTGGGCGCTGAGGGGATAAAGAGCGATGCAAAATTGGTCATGGGTAATGGATATACAGCAGGACATGACGAGATTTCACTACAAATATTACGAGAAAACAATGATTTAAGGAAATTGTATGAAGAGATATATGCGTAATATCAAGGGACAACGTAAATTTAGATCAGGAGACGAATTATGAATGTAAATCTGAAGATGCGAGTCAATATAGATTACGACTATACCAGTTTATTGACGCTGAATTTGAAAGATGAGAAGTCAAATTTATTTAGAGATGCGACAAATAGAAATGGCGACTTTTGTGAAAACTTAAAACGCATGCTTAATCAAGCAAGCAATTTCTATAAACTAAGTGTCGAAGATCTGTTAAAAGAAACAAAGGAAATCGAAATTAGTACATCGATATTTCTAGATTATCTACGAACCGGAATGACCAGCAAGACAGGTATTATATGCACTAAAGGATTCAGAGATATATTGACATTTATGGGCTACAAGGAGAGTCCGTTCGAGTTCAGGCTGGACTATCCCGAACCGTATGTCACGCGCGAATTGACGAAAGAAGTAAGTGAGAGAATAGATAGTGACGGTAAGATCGTATTAGAATTGAACGAAGATGAAGTCAAAAAAGTTGTGAATGAGCTTATAAGTGAAAATGTCGAAGCAATTGCGGTTTGCTTGCTATGGTCCGTAAGAAACAATGCTCATGAAACCAAAATTGGAGACATAATAAGAAAAAATAGCAATCTTGAATACTCCTTAAGTCATCAAGTGTATCCATATCTTGATGAAAATTGGCGAACGCTTTTTACCTCAATAGATGCGTCGCTCAAGGGAAAGATAAAAGAATTGTTGAGTAGCTTGGATAATTACATTCAAATAAGCGGTTATAAAGGAACAATCAAATATTTAGATTACCATGGGGAATTTAACGAGATAGAGAATGCGTTAAATAACACTGCGAGCATGATAACAGCATCACCACTTGCAATCAGAGCCGCAAAAGAATACATGGATAGCAGTGAAGACAATGGGGTATTGCTAGTAGACTACAAAGGCATTGACAGTGACATGGGCTCGATAATTTCAGAGCATAAATTTGATATAAAGAACACAACGATAGTGGATGTCTCAAACATAAATGCAAGTGGCGAAGCAGTCGCAACAGTAGATGAGTATGGATTATTCAAACTAAAACAAAAGAGCCATGATGAGAATAAAGCGGAGCTAAGTGGTCCATCAGTTAACGAAGCGAACATTGTGTTGGGATATTTGAAGAACGAAAATGTGGTGAATAATCAAAAGATATACCGCATCAAAGAGCCAGGACAAGCTATTGAAGAAGAGGTATGCAAAAAAACTGGAGAGACTATAGAAAATGCAGCAATGTCGATGTATTTGGTTTCCTGCTTTAGCATCATTAATAAAATCAAAAGCATAGCCATTGCACAAGGCCTGGAAACAAGCAAGCTGACAATATTTGGAGGATATGAAGCATTTGGGTTATATGCGGGGAGAATATTGGATGAGTTGAGTGCCAGTGAAGTGGTCCTGCCGGCTCTAGGTGGAATATTCGCTGACAATGACGGCAAAAGCAGTGGATTGTCAAGGAAAATTAGCAAAGAGTTCATGGTGAATTCAAAAAAATATAGTTTAGAGGATCTCAAAAAGGAGTTGGAAAAGATATATGTTGAAGCGAACAACTATTTAGGTGAAAAGAATGTTGATGTAAAATATCGAAAATATGAATATATGGTAACAGTTAAATATCCAAATCAGACGTTCGAACTTGCAATACCGTTTGAAAAAATGGAAGATCAAAAAGATTTCGAGGAACTGGTTCAAGACTTCCATAAAAAGCATCTTCAACTGTACTATGTAAATTCGCCGGAGGAAGCTGTAGAATTTACTACATGGAGCTTGCTCGCATCAGGTGGTAAAGGGAATGAGGCAGATTCTGAAGTAGCATCTAAACAAACCGGCTACAGAGATGTGGAATCTGACGAAAGAAGATCAATCTTCTTTGAAGACAAGTACGTTGATGTGAATGTGTATAGCGCCGATCGATTTAAGAGCGGTGATTCGGTTAAAGGATTGTGCATGGTAGAATCGGAATTATTCCCAATTCTGGTATATCCGCAGCAGAGATTAACCATGACTGCCGGGGGATACCTCCAATTGAAAAAAATAACTAATGAATAAGTGTAGTAAGTAATAGTACAGAAAGGGAAATTAAAGACATAAAGAAATAACAGGATGAGGAAAGACTCAGGCAGTTCGTAAAAATGAGCAGAGGAAGTACCTCCTAATATACGGGAAGAAAACAAAGGAACCGATGGTGAGCTGACGGAAGAGTAGGTACTCCTTCTGGAGTGGATCGGTCACGACTGACGCGAGAGTAATATGTGGCAATGGATGTTCTTTTAAATAGCGAACTTCACGTACATGTGCGTGAGTCACAGGGATGACTGTCGAGGTACCTTCTCTACGACAATACCATAGAAGGCGGTGGTAGGTTCAGAAAGCATCCCGATCGGAAGAATCTTGAACGTTTCAAAAAGGAGAAAAAAGATGCAAAAATACGAGTCGACGATACGGGTGAGAATGTCTCAAGCTGACGCTCACTATGGCGGTGACATGGTGGACGGAGCAAAAATCCTCAAACTATTCGGTGATATAGCGACTGAATTACTTATTAGGCATGATGGGGATGAAGGGCTATTTCTTCGATATGATGAAGTTAAATTCTTGAGTCCTGTTTATGCTGGAGATTTTATCGAAGCAAAAGGATGGATAACAGAAGTGGGGAAAACATCACGGAAGATAGAATTTGTTGCAAAAAAGGTTATTCAATCCTTAAAAGATCCCACACAACCTACGGCTGCTGATTATCTTGATGACCCTATAATCATTACAGAAGCGCGAGGTGTTTGCGTAGCCCCGGAGAAACTCCAGCGCAAACGGAGCAAGTGACTTGAAAATATCTCAGTTTTTTGGATGTAAATGTTAGATGTAGTGATCTAGATAGTCGGTCCTGAAAATTTTTCTATCTATATGATATAATTTGCTATATGTTTGTTTGTTTTTGTGCCATATGTTTTTGCAAGAATGCACCAAGAAAGCCAAAGAAAGATTGTAAATTATACCCATGAGACCAAAGCGATCAGCCCAGCATAATCGGCAAGAAGACTTGTTTCAATCGGAGCTTTCACAGGTCATAGATCCTCGTCATCCTCTGATGAAACCGGCCGGGACCGTTGGCTGGGATCGGCTGGCCGATCTGTTCGGCGCGATCTACAGTCCGGATCAGGGTCGTCCGGCCATCAGCACCCGCCTGATGGTTTCCCTGCATTACCTCACGTACATGCACAACCTCAGCGATGAAAACGTTCTTCAGGGCTGGGTGGAGAATCCCTGTTGGCAGTGCATGGGGGGCATGAAGTTCTTTCAGTATCGCTTTCCCATCGATCCGTGAAACGGGGTATTGTGTTGCGCCAGAACTACTACAACCGAGAATCGAAGCATCTCGTCACGCAGCAGAGTCGCTATGCCCATGCCCGCCAGATAAAGCGGCCCCAGACTATCCACGGCAATCCCTATGACGGTCACACCTTGACGGTGTCTTTTCACAGGTTGAGCCTATTGCCGGTGCCCCGGAGCATGTCTTCGTTGACATGGGGCACCGTGGCTACCGGGTACACAGATGATGTCCAGATTCATGTGGACATCAGGCGTCGAGGCAGAACCCCGCGGAGCCTCCGGCACTGGATGAAGCGCCGTGGTGCGGTGATCGGTCATTTAAAACGTGAGCACCGTATGGACCGTAACCGTCTGAAGGGAACCGAAAGCGACCGTATCAATGCGATCCTCTGCGTTGCCGGCATGAACTTCCGGAAGCTGCAGCGCTTTGCTGCTGCTTTTTTGCGCCCATTGCTCAGACAGTACTTCGCGGTTGTCACCGGCCTTGGTATCGCTTTGGTTATCAAAGAGCTTGTGGGTAACTCAACGATCCGAAAAAACGAGTTTTTCGGGATCGGCTAGATAAAGGAAAGGATTGAAGAAATGAAAAAGCTGATTATTACTGCAGCGATACAAGGTGCAGAATTAACGAAAGAGATAACTCCTTATCTCCCTGTCACACCGGAAGAGGTCGCAATTGAAGCAAAGCGGGCGTGGGAAGAAGGAGCTGCTGTTATTCACCTTCATGTGCGTGAGCCGGATGGTTCGCCATCGCAGAGCACCGAAAGATATCGTGAAAACATAGATGCTATCATATCAACTGGATGTGATGCAATCATTCAAGTGTCGACCGGCGGGGCTGTCCATATGACTGCGCAGGAGCGAGGTGGGCCACTAAAGCTAAAGCCGGAATATGCCACTTTAAATACGGGATCAATTAACTTTGGTCAGGATGTTTTTATTAATTCAGTAGCAATCATGGAAGAACTTGCTTTGGAAATGAAGAAAGGTGGCGTGAGACCGGAATTTGAGGTGTATGAAGAAGGCCACATCCATAATGCCATGGCGCTTGTTAGAAAAGGGCTGGTAACCGGTCAGCTTAATTTCGATTTTGTTCTTGGAGTGCCTGGAGCTATGGCGCCAACGGTAAAAAACTTGTTTCACTTAATTGATGCTATTCCACATGAGGCAAACTGGACGGTCTCTGGTATAGGAAGAGACGAACTCATCCTCGGGGGTGTTGCGGTTTTTATTGGTGGAAATGTAAGAGTCGGCATGGAAGACAATATCTATTATTCGAAAGGTGTTCTCGCAAAAAGCAACTCGGAGCTGGTGGCGCGAATAGTACGTATAGCGAAAGAATTCGACAGAGATGTCGCGAATCCCGCTGAGGCGAGATCTATTCTTGGTATTGAAAGAAAGAGGGCCTGAATCAAACTTGTTAAATGATCAAAGAGATCAATATTTCCAATGAATTACAAAGCTACCTTTTGCTGGAGTTTAATACCTGCAAAAAAATAATTCTTCTATTTCATGGACATAGGTGTCCCCGAAAAGTTCTTGGCACCACATGTGGTGTTTGCTCTTTGAAAAGTGGATACTGTCACGACACTTCCCGTATCGTCCGGGGTAGGGTGCCACACCGATGGCCTGAAAGACTTTTCCGCAGGAACCGAGGCATTGACACTGCGGATGGCGAGCTTCTTCCCCATGTCGTCAAGAGTGATCTCCTGCAGGGCCTTCAGATCCTGCTTGATATCGGACCACTCGAATGATAGCCGGTCTGGCGGAACTGGACAGGTGCATAAGTGATAAAACTGCTCTATAGTGACTCTGTAAGGAGGATCGATATGAGCAAGCGTCCCAGGAGGAATCATGCCCCGGCATTCAAGGCAAAGGTAGCCTTGGAGGCTTTGAAGGGCGAGCAGACGGTGGTAGAGCATCGAAACTCATCTGCAACGGTCTGTTTTCTCTTGATTCCAGCGGCGTCATGTCCGGCGTGACAGTGCGAACCGGGCTAAGTAGTTTTTTGAAAGACGCCGCGTTGTTCTTTGTGTTTTTCCGTGTTCGGGGGCAGCAATTTCCTAACCGGAAATTGCTGCCTGTGGGTAGGACAGCGATCTAAAAAACGAGTTTTTCAGGATTGACTATTTTGTTTTTTGGTGAAACCATTATAATTCAAAAGACGGGGCTCTTCAAGCCTTATGTGCTGTTATTACAATATATTATGCCATTTCTTGGCTACGAATTTGCCAATGCCGAAAGTTGAGGTAAAGGATCAAGAATCATGGACGCGATGCATCCAAGGAAGAAAATTTTGCTTCAAGAAGCGGCTAGACTTTTTCGTGAGAAATCGTTCGAAGTAGCGACACTACGCGAACTAGCGAAATGTGCAGGTATCAAGGGTGGTAGTGTCTACTATCATTTCTCTTCCAAACAAGAAATTTTATTTTGTATTATGCACTATACATTGACAGAACTAACCTCCCAGCTTGAGGAAGCCTTAAAGACAGAATCTGATCCTGAAAAGAAGCTTCATAAAGCCATTGAAATACACGTAAACTATCATATAAAAAACAAGGACATGACTTACGTGACAGATTCTGAAATACGCAGCCTGACAGCAGAACAACATTATAATATAATTGAAAAAAGGAAAAAATACGAAAATCTATTTTCTGGTATCGTGGATAAAATAACTCAGGCAAACGATCAAAAAGGCTTGAATTCAAAACTATCCACTTTTGCAATCCTTCAGATGTGTACCGGTGTGTCATACTGGTATAACGATAATGGCCCTCTCGGCGTGGAAGATATTGTCAAAGCCTATTTTAATCTTTCCTGTCGAGGGCTCCAGGGCAATGACAATGTGGGATGAAAAAGTCATGATCTTTATTGCTTCACATGACCGATCTGTATAGCAGTGATATGCCATATGCGGGAGCTTGAAACTGTAACTATCGGAGACAGTGCTGGTGGGGATGCACTATGTTCTTCGACAAAACAGGATTTTCCCCTGGGACGTCGTAGCCGGGAGACATTGTTAACTTGTAACCTGAATCTTGCACGGCCTTCCCACTTCGATAATGAACCCACCTGATATGCTGCATGGATGATCTCCAAAAAAGTGATTTTGAACCCTCTTTGCGATTCGGTGCAAGAAATTTCTTGCACCGGGTCGCCTAAAATAGTGAAGCGTTGCACGCCTGTTTTTTTTCGAGGCGCAGTCGGTCAAGTAATTCATAGCATATGAGAAGGCCCGGTGTTCTGGTATCGTGAATCGAGTACTTCACCCTGTCCCGATTATTCGCCCGGACCACCTTGGCTGCGATCATGGGCAACTTCAGCCGGGCAATACAAATCGTATTGTCCTTCACACCGGTAAAAAGAGAGACCTGGGCATCGCGAGGGTGGGCCATCATTTTGAAGTAGCGCCGGAGAGTGTAGGCCGGCATGGCAATCTGGAAAAATGCATGGTTGTTCTTGAATCTTCCCGAGGGGATTGCGTCGAGTCCTTCGCGCCGCGCTTCGCCAACCAGGTTCTCAACATCGGCGCGCTTATCGTATGTTGCAATGACATCATGAGCTTTGCCGCCGAGGGTTGTGTCAGGACAGGAGGTCGCACCGAATAGACCGTCCGGCCAGATCCCAGTCAACCATCCCTGCCGGTTTCACTAGGGGGTGACGGAGATCAATGATCTGGGAAAGCTCCGAACGAAACAAATCTTCTTGGCGATTGTGCTGGGGAGGTCGCTTCGGTTTCATAGGTGCAATGTGCAAGCTTTCTGTGGTTTTGTTGTTGAAATCTTGCAAAGCATATGGCACAAATACCATAAATTGTCCAGTAATAGTATGAATATAGGTTATTCTTCAGAATCGACCGAATTAACTACGTCCCCGTGTGGACCAGGCCGCTGATCAACTCCACGTAGCGGTCGGCGGCACCCTGGTTTTCCGCCACGATCCGCCGCCCCGCCTCACCCCGGCGTCGGCACTCTTCCGGATCCCCGAGGAGTTCCGCCATTCGCCCGGCCAGTTCCTTCCCGTCCCGCACGGTGACGCCGGCTTCGGCGTCGGCGAGAAGCCGTCCCTCCTCCCGGAAATCGTCCATGGAGGGGCCATGAATGACCACCTTCCCCCAGGCCGCCGCCTCGAGGACATTCTGTCCCCCCTTCGGCACCAGGCTGCCCCCGCAGAAAACGAGAGAGGCCGTGCCGTAGAGGCTGAAGAGCCGACCCATGACATCCACGACGATGACCGACCGGTCGCCCCGAACCTCGCCGGCATCGATACGGCTCAGCCTGACGGCCCGGCGGCCCAACTGTTCCTCCTTGAGCAAAGAGAGAACGGCGGCGGTACGCTCCACGTGGCGGGGCGCGAGGACAAGCACAAGACCGGGAAGTTCTTTCAGGAGACGCCGGTACGCCCGGACAAGGATTTTTTCTTCTCCCTCGTGGGTACTTCCGGCCACGATGACCGGTGTCCCCCGGGCCAGCGAAAGCATCCGCGCCGTTTCATCACCCAGGGCGGCGTCAGCCCGCTCCACGAGACCGTCATACTTGGCGTTCCCCAGCACCGTTATGCGGGAGGAATCCATGCCCAGTTCCCGCAGCCGCGACCCGTCGGTTTCCGATATGACCCCGGCACTGTCAAGGAAACCAAGGACATGTTTCCAGAAAAACCGCGTGGCCCGGTAATTCTTGAAAGAGCGGGGAGAAAGGCGGCCGTTGACCATGACGGTTTTCACGGACCGCTCCCGGCAGAGGTGCAGGAAGTTGGGCCAGAGTTCCGTTTCCACGGTCACGAAGAGGTCGGGGTTTACGCGATCCATAACCTTCCTGATCACCGGGGGAATGTCCAGGGGATAGTAAAACAGGACCGTCGCTTCCGGCACAAGCCGCCGGGCCGCGGCCCGCCCCGTCTCGGTACTCGTGGAGAGAAGAAGCGCGGCATCGGGCCAGGCCCGTCTCAACCGGGCGACGATGGGTGCCGCCGCCGTCACTTCCCCCACTGACACGGCATGGATCCAGATTCGGGGGGAACCGCCGGCGTTCTCGAAGGTTCCATGTCTGTGAAACCCCAGCTTGGGCCCCGCGCTTTCCCGGTACTTCCCCTGCGCCAGCACCTTCCAGGCGAACCAGGGAACGGCGGCCAGGGCGGCCGCTGAAAGGACGGCATTGTAGGCGATCATGTTCATGGTGACACCTTCAATAGCACGGTCGGCAGGGTTTAAGCAACACCGGGCTCACTACCGTCAATACGGTTGACAGGACAAATTCCCCTATAGTAAGAGAACGGTTTAAACGGACGTGCCATGCAACGGAACAACCCGTAGAAAGGCCCGTGGAAAGGAAGGAACCATGAAAACCGGATCAGTATCAGTATTGCGCATTACCCTCCTGCTCGCCCTGGCGGCGCTGGTCGTGACGGGGTGTGCCCGCTACGAACGGAAGGTGGTTCCTTTCAGAATGCCCGCCGCCTACCCCAACGTGGTCGACGTTGCCGGAGCCTCCATTGCCGCCGAATCATTCAACGACAGCCAACAGGCCGGAGACGCCTTCGGATTTGACATTCTCGGCGCCGGCGTTCTGCCCGTGCAGATAATTTTCGACAATAGGGGCCCCCACGCCCTTGAAATCCAGCCGGAACGGACCTGGCTCGTTGACCGCGACAACAATCTCTGGCCCGTCCTTGACGCGAACCTCGCCTACGACCGCATCGCGGAGAAAACGAAGCTCGGTGAGGTGGCGCCCAAGGCTGCCACGACGGGCCTTCTCGGGGCCGCCGGCGGAGCCATCATCGGCGCCGCCGTGGGAATCGTGACGGGCGAGAACGTCGCCTCCGCCGCCGGGAAAGGCGCCGCCATCGGAGGCGCCGCCGGAACGGTTATGGGCGGGGTGGGAGCGATCACCGACCAGGAAGTGCGGCACCGGATCGGCGAGGATCTCCACAACAGGAATCTTGAAAGAAAACCCGTATATTCCGGCGACATCGCCCACGGGTTCATTTTCTTTCCCGGAGAGGCGAAAGGGACTATGGAGCTGAGACTGGGCCTGAGAGAGACCGATACGGGAACCGTTCATTCACTCATACTGGGCTTCTGAAACGGGGACGGGACCGTGCCGCCCACCACCGCACCGCTTACGTGCACATCGGGAATCGAGGAATGAACATGACCAAAATAGCACCTTCAATTCTGTCGGCGGACTTCGCGAGGCTCGGCGAGGAAATTGCCGCCCTGGAATCCGCCGGCGCGGACTTCATCCACGTGGATGTCATGGACGGCCGTTTCGTCCCGAACCTGACCATCGGCCCTCCCATCATCAGGTCCCTGCGGAAAGTGACGGAGCTTCCCCTGGATGTGCACCTGATGATAGAAGATCCCGACCGCTCACTGGAAGACTATATTTCGGCGGGCTGCGACTTCATCACCGTCCACGTCGAAGCCGCGGTGCATCTCCATCGGACTGTGGAATCCATTCGAAAGGGCGGCTGCAGGCCGGGAGTGTCCCTGAATCCGGCCACATCTCTTTCTTCCGTGGACCACATCATCGACGACCTGGATCTTCTTCTCCTCATGACGGTGAATCCCGGTTTCGGCGGCCAGACCTTCATCGAAACCATGCTTCCCAAAATCGCGGAAGCCCGGCGTCTCATCGACAACCGGAACCCCCGCGTCCTCCTCGAGGTCGATGGCGGCGTCACCGCGGACAACATCGCCGCCATAGCGGGAGCGGGCGCCGATGTTCTCGTGACGGGATCGGCCGTCTTCAACAGCGGGGATTATGGCGTCGCCATCCGCCTCATGCGGCGGAACCTGGGCGTCATCGCCTGAGCGCGGAATGAAAGCGGACCTGTCTTCCATGGATATTCACTCCATTCTTTCCCGGCCCATCAAGGGATTTCTCGACCCTGACGAGGCGGTGCGCCTCTACGAACTGGCCAGGGACGCCTCCCCCCTGGGTCCCTGCCTGGAAATCGGCAGCTACTGCGGCAAATCGGCCGCCTGTCTCGCCCTCGGATGCCGCGAAGGGCGCTCAGTCCTCTTTTCAATCGACCACCACCGCGGCTCGGAAGAACAGCAGCCCGGTGAGGAATACTTCGATCCCGATCTCCTGGACGCCGAGACGGGACGAATCGACAGCTTCCGTCTCTTCCGGAAGACCATGGACGAACTCGGCCTGCAGGACACGGTCGTCCCCATCGTGTCCACGTCGGAAACCGTGGCCCGCGCCTGGCGCACTCCCCTGGCGCTGGTATTCATCGACGGCGGGCACAGTTTCGATACGGTATTCAGCGATTATGCCTGCTGGGCACACCTGGTCCTCCCCGGCGGCTACCTGGTGTTCCATGACATTTTCACCGATCCCGCCGAAGGCGGTCAGGCACCCCGGCAGGTGTACCGTCTGGCTCTCGCGTCGGGCCTCTTCAGAGAACTGCCCCGGCTCAAGACCCTGGGCATCCTGCAGCGGGCGTCGCCTGTCGATGGATCCGCGCCCGCGACGTTATAAATGACAAAGGAACCGTTTCCCCGGTATCTCCGGCCCGTGCCGGACGATGGATCAGGCAGTGCCGGTGAGAGACCTTTAATTGTGTCCGAGGAGCGTCGCGATTGTGTCATTCCGGGGAGCGAAACGATTGTGTCCGGGGAGCGCCTTAAGGTCCGTTATTTCGAGGAACGAAGCAATTGTGTCTGAGGAGCATCGCGATTGTGTCATTCCGAGGAGTGTCTTAAGGTCCGTCATTCCGAGGAGCGAAGCAATTGTGTCATTTCGAGGAGCGAAGCGACGAGAAATCTATGTCCCGAACGCAGCGAGGGATATTTCAGACTTCTCACATGCGTTCGAAGTGACGGGGGAACGTTCGAAGTGACAGGGGAGAGGCCGAAATGACAGGGGAAAGGTCGAAATGACCCAATCGACAGTTTTTAAAGGTCTCGGTGAGTGATTAACAAGGACGACACAACAGGATAACTCAATGGACATCCACGCGCTACTGGGCGTCACCGGCGGCCTCGGCCTTCTGGTTTTCGCCATGTATGTGTTGAGTAGCTCCCTCAATAAGCTGACCCACGAAACCGTCAGGGCGATGCTCGAAAACCTTGCCGGCAAATGGACCCGCTCCGCTCTTGCCGGAGTAACTGCCGCGGCGCTTACACAAAGCTCCACGTCCACATCGGTGACGGCAACGGGATTTCTCAACGCGGGCATTATCCATCTTGTACCGGCACTGGCCGTCATGATCGGGGCCGGTGTGGGGACGACCATGACGGCGCATATCATCGCCTTTAACCTGGCGGGAATCGCCCCTTTCTTCATCTTCGTCGGCGCGTTGCTGCACTTCATTGCCCCGAAGTCAACGCACCAGAACCGGGGGCTGGCCCTCTTCGGCTTCGGAGCGCTCTTCCTGAGTATCTCCATGATAAGTTCCGACATGGCCATCCTCGGAGAAACGCCCGCCATCAGATCCATTTTCCTGTTCCTCGAATCCCGGCCCCTCGCGGCACTCCCGGCCGGTCTGCTTATCACGCTCCTTCTGCGCAACAGCAGCACCTCCATGGGCCTGATAATCGCCATTTCCCTGGCGGGCCTGCTCGATCTCCGGGGGGCGCTCTTTCTCGTCTTCGGCATCAACGTGGGAGCCTCCGTAAATGTCATTATCGCCGCCATCGGATCCAGCCCGGCCAGCAAACAGCTCGCCCTGGGGAACATTCTGTTTACTGCCGTCGGACTCGCGGCCGCTCTCCTCATGATCCCCCTCTACCTGGCGTTGCTGCCCCAGGTCTCCGGGAGCCTGCCCCGGCAGATCGCCTTGGGACACACGGTCTTTAACGTCGTGATCGCCCTCCTCGCGCTGCCTTTCATGTCCTTCTTCGAATCGTGCCTCAAGCGGATCCTTCCCGAGAAAGATGAAAAGGCCCAGGAAATTCGCTACCTCAGCCAGAACTTCCTGTCCACGCCCTATCTGGCGCTCATGGCAGTCATACGGGAAATCACGGTGATGCTTTCCATCTGCAGGAGCATGCTGGAAAAAGCTGAAGCCTGCGTCGTGGAATACAACCACAAACTCATGAACGAACTGGTCTTTGAAGAAGAGTCCGTCGACGAGATGCAGAAAAATCTCACGGCCTACCTGGTGGACATTACCCGGAACGAGTTGACGGTCCGCCAGCAACGGTCGATTCCCGCCCTGCTCCACAGCGTCAACGACCTGGAAAAAGTGGCCGACTACTGCGAAGACATCGCCATACTGGCCCAGCAGGCCTTCGAAGAAGACCTCTTTTTCTCCGAAAATGCCCAGAGAGAACTCAAACGCCTTTTCGGGAAGACAAAAACCATGATGAATCTGACCGCGGACGCCATCATCGACAACGACCGCGAGGCGGCCCGGGCAACCCTGGGATTGATGGACGAGATTGACGAGGCCATCGAACGATACAAGATAAACCACGTGACCCGCCTGGAATCGGGAATCTGCACCAGCGAGCCGGGCATCATCTTCTCCGACATACTCACCGACATAGAGCGCATGAACAACCATCTTCTGAACATTACGAAGGGTGTTCTGCACATCGGCAAGCGCTGACCGCGAGACCTGTTATGTCGCAGTTCTGAAGACGTTCAAGGCACTGTGATTTCGATGAGCATCCGCATTCCGTCAATTGGAGGGCTGTCCGTGATACAGATTCCTCACGCGCCTTCGGCGGTTCGGAATGACGGTGATCCGCTGGTATGGTGGGTTTGTCACATTCCGTTATTTGGAGGAGCATCCATATCCCGTCATTTCGAGGAGCGAAGCGACGAGAAATCTTGCTTTTCAGCCGTCATCGTGAAAGATTTCTCCCTCCGGTTCCCTCCGGTCGAAATGACGGAAGGGGATGGATGGTCGCTATGCCGGAACGGGACGATCGAAAGGGCGATGGGGCGGCCTCAATGCCGGAACGGGGTGCCCATATTCCGTCAATTGGAGGAGTACCCATATCCCGTCATTTCGAGGAGCGAAGCGACGAGAAATCTTGCTTTTCAACCGTCATCGTGAAAGATTTCTCCCTTCGGTTCCCTCCGGTCGAAATGACGGAGCAGGATGGTCGGAATGCCGGAACGGAGTACCCATATCCCGTCATTTCGAGGAGCGAAGCGACGAGAAATCTTGCTTTTCAACCGTCATCGTGAAAGATTTCTCCCTTCGGTTCCCTCCGGTCGAAATGACGGAGCAGGATGGTCGGAATGCCGGAACGGAGTACCCATATCCCGTCATTTCGAGGAGCGAAGCGACGAGAAATCTTGTTCTTCAGCCGTCATCGTGAAAGATTTTTCCCTTCGGTTCCCTCCGGTCGAAATGACGGAAGGGAAAGGGACCGTCGAAATGGCGGAAAGAGCGGTCCGGCAGGCGCTGATCCTCAAAAAATGCCCCTTTTGCCTCTTTCCTCCCTTGACAGAGCCTGTTTCGTGTTTATGTTATGGAAAATTAAATCAGCAGGATAATCTTGCCAAAAAATCAAAACCATATGTGAGGAAAGGAGAGTCGTACAGATGAACATCAGACCATTGCATGACAGGATTCTGGTACGCAGACTGGAGGAGGAGGAAAAAACCAAGGGGGGAATCATCATTCCCGACAGTGCCAAGGAAAAACCCATGGAAGGCGAGGTCATCTCCGTGGGCAAGGGACGGAAAACCGAAGACGGCAAGATCATCAAGCTCGACGTCAAGCCCGGTGACCGCGTTCTTTTCAGCAAGTATGCCGGAACGGACATCAAGATCGACGGTGTCGAACACCTCATCATGAGAGAAGAAGACATTCTCGGAATTATAGAAAAGTAAGAACGACAAAGGAGGAAAAAGCTACATGGGAGCTAAAATGTTGCAATACGATGAAGATGCCAGGAGATCACTCCTGAAAGGCGTGAACGAGCTCGCCAACGCGGTCAAGGTAACCCTCGGTCCCAAGGGCCGCAATGTGATTCTCGAACGATCGTTCGGTTCGCCCACGATGACGAAGGACGGTGTCACCGTTGCCAAGGAAATCGAACTGGAAGACAAATTTGAAAACATGGGTGCCCAGATGGTGCGTGAAGTCGCAAGCAGGACAAGCGACGTGGCCGGAGACGGAACCACCACGGCGACCATCCTGGCCCAGGCCATATTCAGGGAAGGCGTCAAGGCCGTTGCCGCCGGCAGCAATCCCATGGAAATCAGACGCGGCATCGAAAAGGCCGTGGAATTCGTGGTCGATGAACTGAAAAATTTGAGCAAGCCGACGAAAGACCAGAAGGAAATCGCCCAGGTGGGCACCATCTCGGCCAACAGCGACGAGACCATCGGAAATATCATCGCCGAGGCCATGGGCAAGGTGGGCAAGGAAGGCGTCATCACCGTCGAAGAAGCCAAAGGCCTTCAGACGGAACTGGACGTGGTGGAAGGTATGCAGTTCGACCGGGGCTACCTCTCCCCCTACTTTGTCACCAACGCTGAAAAGATGGAAGTGGAACAGGAAAACCCCCTTATCCTGATTCACGACAAGAAAATCAGCACCATGAAGGACATCATCCCCATCCTCGAGCAGATCGCCAAGATGGGCAAACCCCTCCTGATCATCTCCGAAGACATCGAAGGCGAAGCCCTCGCGACCCTGGTGATCAACAAGATCAGGGGCACCCTGAACGTGGCCGCCGTGAAAGCTCCGGGTTTCGGTGACCGTCGCAAGGCCATGCTGGAAGACATCGCCGTTCTCACCGGCGGCAGGGTCATCTCCGAAGAAATGGGATCCCGCCTCGAAGCGACCAAGCTGGAAGACCTTGGTTCGGCCAAGAGGATCGTCATCGACAAGGACAACACCACCATCATCGACGGAGACGGCGACCGGGTCGCCCTGGAAGGCCGGGTAAAGCAGATCCGCGCCCAGGCCGAAGAAACCACCTCCGACTACGACCGGGAGAAGCTACAGGAACGACTGGCCAAACTCGTGGGCGGCGTAGCTGTCATCAAAGTCGGGGCGGCCACGGAAACGGAAATGAAAGAGAAGAAGGCCCGCGTGGAGGACGCCCTCAACGCGACGAGAGCTGCCGTTGAAGAGGGGATCGTTCCCGGCGGCGGCGTTGCCTACATCAGGACACTTCCGGTCCTGGAAAAGAAAAAGCTTCCCGGTGACCAGCAGACCGGCCTTGCCATCGTGAAACGGGCCATCGAGGAACCTCTCCGCATGATCGCCGAAAACGCGGGTTACGAAGGCTCGATTATCGTTGAGAAGGTCAAGGGAAAGAAGGACGCCTACGGCTTCAACGCGGCCTCGGAGCAGTTCGAGGACCTCATGGATGCCGGCGTCATCGACCCGACGAAGGTGACCCGCTTCGCCCTGCAGAACGCCAGCAGCGTGGCGTCGCTGATGCTGACGACACAGTGCATGGTGGCCGAAAAGCCGAAAGAGGAGCCGGCAATGCCGATGCCTCCCGGCGGTATGGGCGGCATGGGCGGCATGATGTAACATCCGCCGGAAAAAAGCAGGTACAACACAGCACCACAGGCAAGGGTCTCCCGCCCCGGGCGGGAGACCCTTTTTTTCTGTTTCGAACCGCCCGGGGAATAGTGGGGGTACTCCGGTCTCTTCAGATAACCTCCGGATTCCCCCATGGGCGGGCATGGCAAAAAGGGAACGAAGGCGGCCTTGAAAAGGAGGCGAGAATGCGCCCCTCCCGGCCCACTTCATCCCCACTCATGCCCGGCTGCCCTCATCCCGCGCCCCCTTCAACTCATTCCCGACCCGGTTTTGGTATTGCCTGCCCGTCGTTGTATGTGATATACGGGCACTCTTGACGGTTTCGTAAAATGGACAGGAGGCACCCATGAACTACAAGGACACCCTGAACCTTCCCCGTACCGACTTCGCCATGAAGGCGAACCTTTCGGTCAAGGAACCGGAGATGCTGAGAGAATGGGATAAGATCGATATCTACAGGAAAATCCGCGACGCCTCTCAAGGCAGGACGCCCTACATCCTCCACGACGGTCCGCCCTACGCCAACGGCGACATTCACCTGGGCACGGCCCTCAACAAGATCATCAAGGATATCGTCATCAAATCCAGAAACATGGCCGGTTTCGACAGCGTGTACGTACCCGGCTGGGACTGTCACGGTCTCCCCATAGAGCACCAGGTCGACCAACAGCTCGGCGACGAGCGTCACACCATTCCCCAGGCGGAAAAGCGCCGCCTCTGCCGGGCCTACGCCGAACGCTACCTGGACATACAGCGCCGGCAGTTCAAACGCTTCGGCGTCTTCGGCGACTGGGACCATCCCTACGTCACCATGGACTACGATTACGAGGCCGTCACCGTGGCGGAGTTCGGCAGGCTCCTGCTGTCCGGCGACGTCTACAAGGGCAAGAAGCCCGTCTACTGGTGCAGTTCCTGCGGTACGGCCCTGGCCGAGGCCGAGGTGGAGTACATGGACCACGAAACGCCCTCTATCTACGTGAAATTTCCTTTCGTATCCGACGTGGCACAGCGCGTCCCCGAACTCGCCGGTGAACGGGTGAGCATGGTCATCTGGACCACCACCCCCTGGACCATTCCGGCCAACCTGGCCATCGCCCTCAAGGAAGACTTCGACTATGCCGCCGTCAAGGTAGGCGACGAGGTCCTGGTGTTCGCCGAGGAACTTACGGACTACTGTCTGGACGCCTTCGGCATGAGAGGCGCCGACCACGAGGTAAAGGCCGTCTTCACGGGGGCGAAGCTGGAAGGCCTCACCTGCCGTCACCCCTTCATCGACCGGGAGAGCGTGCTCATCCTGGCGCCCTTCGTCACCCTCGACGCCGGCACGGGCTGTGTCCACATCGCCCCCGGCCACGGCCAGGAGGATTATGAAATCGGCCTCCGGTACGGCCTCGACGTTTACGCCCCCGTGGACGACGACGGCCGCTTCACGGCGGAGGTGGACTTCTTCGCCGGGCAGTTCGTCTTTGACGCCAACGGCGCGGTTATCGAGAAAATGAGGGAAACCGGGACCCTCCTGGGACACCTGGACATGATCCACCAGTACCCCCACTGCTGGCGGTGCAAGAGCCCCATCATCTTCAGGTCCACGGAGCAGTGGTTCATCTCCATGGAGAAAAACGACCTTCGGCGCAAGGCCCTGGAAGCCATCGACAGCGTCACCTGGGTTCCCGCCTGGGGCCGGGACCGCATCTACGGCATGATCGAGAACCGCCCCGACTGGTGCATCTCCCGGCAGCGCACCTGGGGCGTACCCATCACCGTCTTTTACTGCCGGGGCTGCCAGGAGCACCTGTTGACACCGGAGATACTCGCCCACGTGACGTCCCTCATCGAACAACAGGGAGCCGACGTCTGGTTCGAGCGCGACGCGGCCGACCTGCTCCCCCCGGGAACGGCCTGCCCCGCCTGCGGCGGGACCTCCTTTACCAAGGAAATGAACATCCTCGATGTCTGGTTCGACTCGGGCACCAGCCACGCGGCGGTCCTGGAGAACCAGGCCCGGTGGCCCGACCTGGCCTCACCGGCCGACATGTACCTCGAGGGCAGTGACCAGCACCGCGGGTGGTTCCACTCGTCCCTCCTGGAGTCCGTGGGAACCCGGGGGAGGGCCCCCTACCGCTCGGTGCTCACCCACGGTTTCGTCGTCGACGGTGACGGAAAGAAAATGTCGAAATCACTGGGTAATTTCATTGACCCCCAGGAGATGGTGGACCACTACGGCGCGGAGATACTGCGCCTCTGGGTGGCCGCCGAAGATTATACCGTGGATATTCGGATCTCCGAGGAAATCCTGAAACGTCTCGTGGAGGCCTACCGGAGAATCCGCAACACCAGCCGCTACATCCTGGGGAACCTCTACGATTTCGACCCCGCCGTGGACGGCCTGCCCCCGGAAGAACTGGAGGAAATGGACCGCTGGGCCCTGCACCGGCTCCAGGAAGTCATCGCCCGGGTCAGAACCGCCTACGACCAGTTCCAGTTCCACATGGTCTATTACACGGTTTACAATTACTGTACCGTGGACTTAAGCTCCCTCTACCTGGACGTCCTCAAGGACCGGCTTTATACCTCACCGCCGCGGTCACGGGGCCGCCGGTCGGCCCAGACGGCCATGTACCGCGTCCTTGACGGCATCACCCGCCTCCTGGCGCCCATACTGACCTTCACGGCCGAAGAGATCTGGAAGGCCCTGCCTGCCGCCGGTGAGCGTGAGGAAAGCGTTCACATGGCCCTCTTTCCCGAGGCCGATTCCCGGTTCCTGGACCGCGACCTGGGAGAGCGGTGGAAAACGCTGATCAGCGTCCGGGGGGAACTGTCGAAGGCCATCGAGATCGCCCGCAGGGACGGGATAGTGGGCCATTCCCTGGACTCGAGCGTGCGGATCGCGGCCCCGGAGAAGCTCCGGGCCCTCCTCGAAGCCTGCCGGGAGACCCTCGAAACCGTCTGTATCGTCTCGGACATCTCCATCGTGTCCGCCGGCGGGCTCGACGACGCCTGGGAGAGCGTCGAGATCCCGGGGCTACGCGTTGCCGTCGCGAAGGCCCCCGGCGGAAAATGCGAGCGGTGCTGGCACTACAGCGAGACCGTGGGATCCGTGGCCGGCCATCCCGCGATCTGCCGGCGCTGCGAAGGGAACCTGCGGGAGACGCCATGAGGCTCATCACCCGGGGCCGCGCCGGGACAGGCGCCTACCTCGCGGCGATCCTCGTGGTTCTCGCCGACCAGGCGACCAAGTATGTCCTGGAAGCCACGGTGCCCCTCCACGAATCGATCCCCGTCATCGGGGGCTTCTTCTCCGTCACCCACGTCCGCAATCCCGGCGCCGCCTTCGGTATTCTGGCCGGGGCGCCGGAGTCGCTTCGCTTCGGCCTGCTCCTCATCGTCACCCTGGCCGTCATGGTCGTCGTCATCGTCTGCCTGGAACGGCACCGGGATGCCGGCAGGGCCCTCACCGCCGGCCTCACCCTCATCCTCGGCGGGGCGGCGGGAAACCTCATCGACCGGGTGAGCTACGGCGAGGTGATCGACTTCCTCGATTTTCACGTCGCCGCCTGGCACTGGCCCGCCTTCAACGTGGCCGACGCCGCCGTCACCATCGGCGCCCTGCTCCTCATCATCGATCTGTTTCGAAGCAGGAGACCGTCGGCCTGACAGGGGGGTCGAGACCTCCCTGCCACCCCACCCCACCTCGAAACGGCGAAACACCTGCACACCTCCCCGGACCTCGCTGCCCCGTCCCCGTCGATCCCGCCAAAAAAAACCCCGGGGAGGGAAGCCCCGGGGTTTGTGGTTTTGATTGTTGGTTCGTGCCGGTTGAACTTCTTTTAAGAGTGCTCGTTTAGAAGTCAAGCTGCAGTCTGTGCATGACCATCCAGGTATCGTCGATCTGGTTGGCAGGATTGTTTGCCTTGTACCAGTCGCCGGTCCAGAGGTAGCCGAACCCGATCCACCAGGAGAGGTTGTCGAAAATCTGGTAGCTGGCTTCCAGATCGAGCTCGGTACCGATCTCCTTATCCATGAGGGTCGCAGCTACCGGTGTCTTGTGGGCCTTGGCATAGGTCAGGGCCGCCTTGACATGGAGCTTCGGCATGGGGTTTCCGCCCACGAAGCCCTGGATCAGCCAAGCGTTCGCCATTGCGTCGGTGGTGGTATTTCCGTAGGACCCGAGATTGAAGCCCATGTCGTCGTTCCAGAGAAGCAGCGTGGGGTTGTAGTCGGAACCGGTCTGGCCTGCTTTGTTTTTACCGGGGTCGGAGCCGTCATTACCCGCTACGAAGGCGTACTGGCCGCCCACGTACCACTGGTTGATGGCGTACTTGGCGTAGAGGTACCAGGAATGGCCTCTGTAATCGACATCCTGTATGGCGGCATCGGCGAAGTCAAAACCGCCGAACTTGTAGTAGTACTGGCCTTCCAGGTAGAGATCCCCGAAGGTGAGTTTGAAGTAAGGTGAGAGGAGCTGCGTTATGTGATCATACCCACCCGGGACGAATCCCACAGCGGTTTCCCTCATGTCCCTGATGTAGTAGTAGAGGAGCCCGGCCTGGCCGTAGGGGAGCTTGTAGATACCGGCAACGGCCACCGCGTCCATATCCTCCTCGGAAGATTGTATACCCACATCATTTTCTGCAAGTTTTTCGTACAAGGCCAGCATCGTCAGGTTACCGAAGGGGGCTGTCCAGAAAACGCGGGGACGACCGTCGGCTTCCGTATCGGCGAATACCGTTCCCCAGGTACCGGCGCTCCGGTATCCAACCTCGAAAAGGCCGTACTCGGTTCTGGCGGAGAGATAGGTTCGCCTGAAATAAATGTTTTCAGCTTGATCGGCGCCGAAGGCTCCCGTTGTATTACCGTTCCAAACCCGGTCCATGGCATTGAAGCGGCCCTTGACGGCAAGTCCTTCAGCCACGTTGATGGTGAAATCCACCTGCAGCCGCTGGTCCATCCAGGCCTGGTTGGTCGAGTTCGGACTTCTCACCTCGTCATTGTACTGCCATTTGCCCTGCCACCGGTAATGACCGGTGAAATCGACCGTGGCCGCGTACACCGGGGCGGTGAAGGCCACCACCAGGCCGAGGGCGAACAATGCTACTAAAAGTTTTCTCATAATACATCCTCCAGATTAGTGTCAGATTGGTGTGGTTCAAACCCTGTTGTGTCGCCCCCGACGCACGTTTCGGGGACGCTTTGTCTGAACTGCTGAGAACTGCTTTATCCGGCTGCTTTCCCGGCCTCACCCCCCTCCCTCGAGACAGTCGGAGCACGGATCCTCAGAAGGCCCGCCCCCGCGATTTCCATCATATCTAGCATTCAGTTCTGATGAGGTCAAGTAATTTTTCACTTTTTCGCCTCTTGTATCATCCTTTAGGTTATCCTTTTCATTCCATCGTCCCGGCGAGCCGTTCCGGGATGGCGGCGGCCTGGGCAACGATGCGATCCATGAGCTCCGCCACGGTGGGAATGTCACGAATCAGTCCCTGGCACTGGCCGACCGGGAGCACCCCCTCCCGGGTGTCGCCTTCTTCCGTGGCCACCCGGATCATCTTGAAGGCGTTGGCCAGGTAGGCCATGGTGACCATGTTTTTCCAGCCCGAAGCAAGGACCCCCAGGAAGAGTTTGTAGTAAGGTAGGCCCAGCGAACGGGCGATGTCCCGGGAGTTGGTGAGCGCCGCCGGGAAGTTGGGAAGGCCCAGTATCCCCTTCCGGTAGGCCCTGAGCGCCGCCGGCGTGGTCATGGAGCGGCAGCCCAGGCCGTCGAAATGGGTCCCGTAGATGGTGTCGTTGATGGATTTTTCCATCGAGAGGTTCTTGTAGATGCTGTGCAGGGGACTCTCTCGGGTCGTCATGAAGCCCGTTCCCATGGCGATCCCCTCGGCACCCAGGGCGAGGGCGGCCATGAGCCCCCGGCCGTCGATGAAGCCCCCGGCGGCGATGATGGGGATGGACACGGCGTCGGCCACGGCGGGAATGAGGACCATGGACGTGGCGTCACCCCCGTGGGCCGCCGCCTCGTGACCCGTGACGATGAGGCCGTCGGCGCCCTGCTCCCGGGCGCTCCGGGCGTGGCGCTCGTTCACCACGGTGGCGATGACCTTACCCCCGTAGGCGTGGGCGCCCTTCGCCAGCCAGTCGCCCTTTCCCAGGGAAAAATTGATGACCGGCACCCGCTCTTCCAGGAGTACCCGGGCGTTTTCATGGGCACCGGGGAACATGAGCGTAGCATTGGCCCCGAAGGGCTTGTCCGTCAGGGAACGCACCTCCCGGATCGCCGCCCGGGTCTCGCCGGCGTTGAGGGGGCCCGTGGCGAGAATGCCCAGGCCGCCGGCGTTGGAAACGGCGGCAACCATGGAAGGAACACTGATCCAGCTCATGCCGGAAAGCACGATGGGATACCGGATGCCGAAGAGTTCAGTCACGCGGGTTTTCACGAAAATCTCCTTTCGAGTCCTGTGAATTCCGTCATTTGGGGGGCTGTCCATGACGCCGCCATTTCGAGGGGCACCCATATTCCGTCGTTCCGAGGGGTATCCGTAATACAGATTCCTCACGCGCCTTCGGCGGTTCGGAATGACGGTGATCCGCTGGTATAATGGGCTTGTTACATCCCGCCATTTGGAGGGCTGTCCATGACGCCGCATTCCGATGGGCATCCACATCCCGTCGTTCCGGGGGGCACCCATATTCCGTCATTTCGAGGAGCGAAGCGACGAGAAATCTTGCTTTTCAATCGTCGTCGCCGTGAAAGATTTCTCCCTCCGGTTCCCTCCGGTCGAAATGACGGAAGGAGGCCGGCGGAATGCCGGTTCCCTTCAGTTCTCCCGTGCCGCGCGGCGCCTGGCTCCATCGTAGAGGGACCGGATCGTTCCGTTCGACAGGACCGCGAATGAACTTCTCACTAGTATTTTTTTTACGTCCTGTCGAGTAATTTTTACGGCCTCGCCCCGAAACAGGCGGGCCTCGCTGCGGCTCACCAGCGCCAGAGTCTCCAGGGCCATGAAGAGCGGCCAGAGACAGAACAGGCGGTACCGGATGAAGCGCCGGGGAATATGAAGAACATAGATGACGGCCTCGTCGAGGTGGGCCAGGGCATCGTCCAGGAGTCTCCCGAGTACTCGTCCGTAAGCCCTGCCATTGCTTTCCAGGAGATCCCCGGCGGGGTCGATGCCCTCGTCGTCGAAATAGGAGCGGGGCACGTAACACCATCCGCGGCCGAGATCGCCCATGTAGTCCTTGGCGATGTTGGTCATCTGCAGTCCCAGGCCGAAGCCGACACTGCGGGAAACGAGGGCGTCCCGGGTGCTGTCGGGGAGTATCCATCCCTCCCCGTCCCTGAAGAACAGGTCCGTTATCAGGAGTCCCACCGTACCCGCCACGTAGTAGCAGTAGCGCTCCAGCTCTTCCCGGTCGGCAAGCGTTACCAGGCCGCCAGAGCGGCCGCGCTGGAAGGATGCCATGCCCAGGGACATTTCCCGCACCCGCTCCGATATGGTCGTCCGGGCACGGGAGGGGAGCTTCAGGAACTCCCTGAACACGCGGGGCGAGTCACGCAGAAGGTCCGTGTCGGGGCCGGTCCCGGGAACGTTCAGGGAGTGGATAAACTCCTCTATCGGGACGGGGCGGCCCGGTTCGGGGGGGAAGAGGTCCGCGAAGGCCGTCAGACCGGCGACTTTCGCCTCCGGTGGAAGAGAAGGCTCGTCCTCGATGGTATCGGCGATGCGGCAGAGCAGGTAGGCCAGAAGCATGGCCCGGTATACGTCCCCCCGGAGAACCCGGATATTGAGGGCGAAGGTCCGGGATACCCGGTCCAAGTGGCCTTCGCATACCCTGAAATCACTGTCCTCGCGTGTCATTTCCGTCACGTGCCTTTCTATGGTTCGAACAGAGATACTGTAAAGAAACTACGGGGTGAATGTCAAAAAAAAGGGAGACTCGAGGTCTCCCTGTCGTAGATGGTGTGCGTTCCCTGGAAGCCGACGCTTCCCGGTCCCCCTGACCGGCTCGTGCAACCGGCGGGGGGACAAAATATTTGTCTCAACAGTCCTTCTACGGTTTAAACCGGACCCTGGAGGTTTGTTTCCGGTTTGTTCTTGCCTTACTATTAAGCATGAACCGTGCCGGATGTGGCCGGAAAGGCTGAAGTGCATGTTATGACTGGAGTTTTCGAGGTTCCTTCCGGAATGAACGGCCCGAGGAAACCGGAAAGAATTGTCGAAGGCAACCGAGGCGTATCTTGTATTTTCCTTATAAATCAAGTCGTTAGAAGAACGCCACTCTGTGCGGCCCTATTCGACAAAATTGTCGAATGATTGAACGGGCCGGCCAGGGAATGGTACAATTTTTATAAAACCGCCCCTTTCCGTCATTTCGACCGGAGGGAGAAATCTTTCACGATGACAAGTGAAAAGCAAGATTTCTCGTCGCTTCGCTCCTCTGAAATGACGGAATATGGGCGCTCCCCGGAGTCATACCACTCCCCCTTGTAATAGATGGCGGGGTGGTATACTATTCGTTTCATCACACTATCAGGGAGATGAGAGCGGCTGCCCCATGAGCGAGAACGACGCCCCTCCGGAGGAGGAACGGGACAGGACACCCGGCCCCGACGAGGATACCAAGGCATTTTCAAGCTATATCATACCCCTCACGGTCTTCCTGGTGGTGGCGGTCTTTGTCAGTCTCATCCTGATCATGGGATTCATGGACCTGCGGCGCCTGGACGGCACCCTGGTGGAGTTCATGGAAAACCGGGGCCTGGACATTGTCGCCACCATCGAGAACGTCGCCCAGGAAGACCTGGACTTCCTGGTGCGGACCCAGGGCGGGGATCTTGGCTATTCCATCGTCGAACTCTCTGAAACCGAGTACCACATACGTCAGCGGTTCGTGAACTCTCTGATTCGGGTGGCCCAGAAGATCGAAGGACGCCAGCGTGACGGCACCCTTTCCCAAAAAGATCTCGATGAGATCGCCGCCCGCGAGAAAGTGACCCTCATCGCCGTTCTCAACTGGTGGGGCCGCGTTACCCTGCTCAGCGGAGGCACGGCGCCTGACGAGCCGCTCTATGTTCCTCTCTCCCGGAGGGGGGAACAGGAAAAGCTCATGAGGGAATTCTTCGAATCCCTGGGCCTTCCGTCGGCCATGAGCTTTGTGGCGGCCCTGCGGAGCGACGGGCAGGATCTGTACATCATCGCCCTGGACGAGGGAAAGACAAAATACTGGGCCACGAGAATTGCCGTGGAAAAAGTCGTGGGGGGCATCGGCTGGGAGCATGAACTTGCCTGGCTCGATGTGACGGACCGGGAGGGAAACATCCTGGGTGAGGCGGGGGATCTGCCGGAGGCAGGCATCACCGCGGCAAACCTGCCGCTCCTGAATGTTCCGGAAGGAAAGGACGTGGCGAGCCGGAAGCTTCAGGCCGGAGGGAGCCATTTTCTGGAAGTCGCGGCGCCGCTGCACCTGGACGGAGATGTCGTGGGCTACGCCCGCCTGGGCCTCAAGTGGAACCGCGCCCGCTCGATCCTGGCGGAAAACAGGAACCGGATGACCTTTACCACCGTCATCCTCGCCCTCATCGGTACCCTGGCCACGGTGGGGCTCTACCGGAACCAGGCAAACCAGCTCCATCGGGTCGAGGAGATGAAAAAGAGGCTTCGCCGGGCGGAGCATCTCTCGGCGCTGGGTCAGCTCGCAGCCGGCGTGGCTCACGAAATCCGCAACCCCCTCAACGCGATCAGCATAGCCACCCAGCGGCTGCAACGGGAATTTTCTCCCAGGGACGAAGACGACCGGGACGACTTCAGCCGCATATCGGGCGTCATACGGGATGAAATCCGGCGACTCAACGGGATCATAGAGGAATTCGTCACCTTTTTCAGGATCAGGCGCATGGAGCTGCATCCCCGCTCCCTTGAGGAGGTACTCCGGAAGATGCTGGCCGTCATGGAAGCAGAATTGCAGGACGGAGGCATCATTCTGCGAAGCTCCCTGGAGGGTGAGACCCTGGTTTCCATGGATGCGGACAAGCTCACCCAGGCCCTGTACAACATCGTGAAAAACGCGGCGGAGTCAATATCCGGCACGGGCACAATCTGTGTCGACGTCGAACCGCGGCCGGACAGCCGCGTCGCGGTGGTCATCGCCGACACGGGTTCGGGTCTTGCCCCCGATGAACTGGAGCAGATCTTCAACCCGGAGTACACCACCAAAGAAAAGGGGCTGGGACTGGGGCTGACGCTGGCCCATGACATCATAGACGGCCACGGAGGCGAAATACATGCCGCCAGCAACAAGGGGAGGGGCACCACCTTCGAGATCATCCTTCCCCTGTGTGAGCCGCGATCGGGAGACACATAGCAATGAAGGGACTCAACATTCTTATCACCGAAGACGAACGGACGCAACGGGAGCTGCTTCGGGATTTTCTCGCCCGGGAAGGGCACATGATCACCGAGGCCGGCACCGGCGACGAAGCCCTGAACCAGGTCCTGGACGGTCAGATCGACATGGTTCTTCTGGACTTCAAGATGCCCGGCATGAATGGTCTCGAGACGCTCCGAAAAATAAAAGGCATCAATCCTTCCATCGACATCATCATGATGACCGCCTACGGCACCGTTGAAACGGCGGTACAGGCCATGAAAGAGGGTGCCCTGGACTACATCACGAAGCCTGTTGAACTGGATGAACTGCTCCTGCTCATCGACCGCACTGCGGAGCGGCGTACGCTGATCCGGGAAAACGAGATCCTCCGGCAGAAACTCTGGAAAAAGGACATGGACGGAGGCCGGATCATCTACCGGAGTCCGAGTATGGAATCGCTCATCAACATGGCAGGCCGCGTCGCCGCGAGCCGGGCCACGGTTCTCATCCAGGGAGAAAGCGGCACAGGGAAGGAACTCTTCGCCCGTCTCATACACGGAACCAGCCCGCGGGCGGACAAGCCCATGATCGTCGTCAACTGCAGCGCCCTGCCGGAGACGCTCCTGGAAAGCGAACTCTTCGGCCACGAAAAGGGCTCCTTCACGGGAGCCACGGCACGCCGCGTCGGGCGCTTCGAAGAGGCCGACGAGGGCACGCTCTTCCTCGATGAAATCGGCGAGCTGTCGGCGCCGGTGCAGGTAAAACTGCTCCGCTTCCTCCAGGAACGGGAGTTCCAGCGCCTGGGAGGGAACCAGACGCTCAGGGCCGATGTGAGAATCATCAGCGCCACCAACCGCAATCTGGAAGAACGCATGAAGGAGGGGACCTTCCGGGACGACCTGTACTACCGGCTGAACGTGGTGGCCATGCACATTCCCCCGCTCAGGGAACGAAAAGAGGACATCGAGCTCCTGGTCAGCCATTTCATCACCCGCTTCGCACGGGAGAACGAAAAGCCCATCGAGGGCGTCAGCAGCGAGGCACAGGACCTTCTCCTCAAGTACGATTACCCGGGCAACGTGCGAGAACTGGAAAACATCATCGAACGGGCCGCCGTGATCACCCGGAGCAGGGTCATATCGCTGCGGGACCTGCCTTTCAAGGACGCCCTGCCTCACCGTCCCGGCGCCGCCGTCGGCGCCACGGGGGGCCTGATGAAGGATTCCGTGGAAACCCTTGAGTGCCAGCTTATAGAGCAGGCCCTGGAGAAAGCCGGGGGGAACCAGACACGGGCCGCCGACATCCTGGGCATCACGGAACGGACGCTACGGTACAAAATGAAGAAGTACGGCCTGAAACAATGAGGACCTGACGACAGACTCAGAACACTCCGCCGCCCCAACCTTTCGCCGCCACTACCCCTCCGTCATTCCCGCGAATGCGGGAGTCCGGAGTGAGGGCGTTGACGTTTGTCAATTCGAGAGGCTTGTTACATTCCACCATTTTGAGGAGTACCCACATCCCGTTATGTGGAAGGGTGTCCGTGGTGCCGCATTCCGAGGGGCACCCATGACACCGTCATTCAGAGGAGCATCCGTGATACAGATTCCTCACACGCCTTCGGCGGTTCGGAATGACGGTGATCCGCTGGTATGGTGGGCTTGTTACATTCCACCATTTTGAGGAGTACCCACATCCCGTTATGTGGAAGGGCGTCCGTGGTGCCGTCTTCTCGATGAGCATCCACATCCCGTTATTTTGAGGAGCACCCATACTCCGTCATTTCGAGGAGCGAAGCGACGAGAAATCTTGCTTTTCACTTGTCATCGTGAAAGATTTCTCCCTCCGGTTCCCTCCGGTCGAAATGACGTAACGGGGCGGCCTCAATGACGGATGCGGGTTTCTGTTCGTGCGATGGAACCCCCTGGATTGCCGCCTTTGCGGCAATGACCTGTCGTTCGCATTGTCCCCTGTAGAAGTGAACGTCACCGGATGCCCGCTTTTGCGGGCATGGCGCAGGAATCCTTCAGGTTCCATCCTTCGGGGATGTTCTGACAAGATCGATGACGACCACTTCCGGCGGGGAGAGGATCCGCATGGCCGGGCCCCAGGTGCCGGCACCGCGGCTGACGTAGAGCCGTCCCCCTCCGGGCAGGTGGTGATACCCCGAGGCATACCGGTAGAAGAGACTTGTCACGAGGTTGAAGGGGGCGATCTGTCCCCGGTGGGTGTGGCCCGACAGCTGGAGATCAAAGGGGCTCGGGTCGGCACCGCTCACCGTGGGCTGGTGCTTCAGGAGCAGGCGGAAGGACCCGGTGGCGGTCCCGGCAAGCAGGCCGTCTTCCGGTTCGCCCTCTCCGAAACCCCGGGGTGAACGCAGGGGTGACCGTCCCTGGCCGGCGGGATCGTCGACACCGGCGATAACCATGGCGCCGTCGAGAATCGTGACCGTTTCGTCCCGCAGCACCCGGAATCCTGCCGACTCCATGAATTCCTGTGCATGGTCTTCGCCGGCATAGAACTCATGGTTTCCCATGACGGCGTATTTTCCGCAGGGCGGTTCAACGGCCCGCAGGAGAGGAATCATCCCGGCGATGTGATCCATCTGGCCGTCCACAAGGTCGCCGGTGGCCACGAGCAGATCAGGCCCGGCTTCCCTGACCAGGTCGAGAATCCTTGAAAGCCTGCCTTCGCGGAATACCAGCCCCAGATGCACATCGGAAATCTGAACGATGCGGAACCGCTCCAGGTGATCGGGCAGTTTCGGCGTCTCGATGGTAATGTGCGTGATACCGACGTTCCGGGCCTCGTAACAGCCCCAGGCAGAGAGTCCCAGGCCGAGAACCAGGGACAGGGCCGTGGTTGTGGAAACCGCAAGCAGGCGCGAACCGCCGAACCCTGCAAGAGACAGGGGCAAACGCAGTATGTCGAAGACGATGAGCAGCGAAAGGGTGATAAAGACAAATCCCATCCAGGTATAGGCCGCGTAGGCGAACAGGAGAGCCGGACCCTCCGGTCCATGCCGTTCGACAAAACGCACCAGGATGGGTGAGACCACGAGAAAGACCGCCAGGCCCCCCATGAGGAGGCTTCCCGCGGGTCCCGGGGAAAAAAGATCGCCCAGGCGCGTGAACAGGTACAGGTGCATTCCTCCGTATACGAGGAGGAAGACCGTCAGAAAGACAATCATCATTTTCATAATCTCTCTCCGGCCGGGCGGAGAGGCGGACCTGCCGGAGTGCCTGCCGGCGCGTTCCGGCCTGTGTGTCGACACCGTCATCCGTCAGAGGCCCGCTCAAAAACCATGGCGGCGTAGGTCACGGCGCTTCCCGTGGCATCTTCGTGATATACCCGGTGATCGAGGAGCCTTCCCCTGCTTTCACGCATGAGGCGGACAAAAACCATCATCGCCGGAAATCCGCAGACGTGAAACCGGTGATCCGTCCGGCAGGCGTTGCTGAAAAGCCCTTCCGCGTCTCCTTGCTCGATGAGGGACAGGATGCGTCTGTCGTTTTCAAGGGCCTCGGGCAGGATGACCGGCGCGGGCTCGTGGTGTCCGAACTTATGCCCCAGATGCGAAAAATCGACGGCGGCAACAACCAGCGTCCCGCCGCCCCGACGGGCAATCATGCTCTCCAGCACCTGGACGGTTTCCGCGAAGCGCCGGTCTTCGAGCGCATCGCCGTCCTCGATGACGGGGTGAAGCGAGCCGCAGAGGATCGGCACGATCTGGAAAGGCCGATCGAGGTAGTGCTGAAGACAGGGGATCTGCAGCTCGATGGAATGTTCCATTTTATGGCCGAAATCATCGGAAGCAAGGGCCCCCGGCGGCAGGAGCCCCTTAAGCTCGCCGATAAAGTCAGAGTCCGGCGCGACCCTGCCGAAGGGCGTCAGGAATCCCTTGTCGCAGACCGAGTAGAGTCCGTCCTGTCCCTGGTGATTGATTCCCAGAACGACGACCCGGTCGTACCGCCGGCCCCGGAGACGGCGGTAGAGGTCAACGTAGAGGTTCCCGGCGACGGTCGTGTCGATATGAGGTGCCAGCAGGCCCGTGACGGCAGTGCCTGTGTCATCCCGGCCGAGGGCCGGAAGATCGTTTTCGAGGGCATCCAGCGTTGTCGCCAGTTCCACCGGGTCGGAGCTGTAGGCCCTTCCGGCAAAAACAGGCAGGCGGTCCTTTTCGCGTTCGAAGGTCTCCCGCAAGGCCCTCTCCGTTTCCCTGAACCCCCGGCTGTCCAGCAGGTAGTGACGGTCCAGGTGAGACAGGAGGCCGTCCACGTCATCCAGGGTGAGGGCTCCCGGAAACCCCGTCCCGGCGAGGCTTTCCAGAAGGTCCCGCCGGTCGTGGCGGCCGTCGAGCTTTTCCAGGAACCGGTACAGGGCCATGTCCAGCGCGATAGTATCGCCGGAGAGCCTCAAGGGATCGGAAAACAGGATGACCCGCCGGCCCCGGTAGACCGTGGCAACAAGCTGTATGTCTCGTCTGAGACGCGGATGCTCCATCATCATTCCTCACAGATAGGGCGACATGAGCCAGGCCAGGGAGTCCCGAAGGCGCAGCGGTAATGGTCGGCTGTCCACTTCCTGGAGCGTCACGCGCCGCGACACCCGGCACACCCGTTTCACATGATCCGCCAGTGCCGCAGCGAGCGGGCGATCATAGACTTCGACAGCCACTTCGAAATTGAGCCGCAGGCTCCGGGGATCGATGTTTGCCGATCCGATATGGATATAGTACCCGTCAACGATAAAAAGCTTCGTATGAACGAAGGGCGGTGGCTGATAATATACCTCGACGCCCCACATGAGCAGTTCCCAGAGCAGGTTTCGTGTTGCCCAGTGGACAAAGGGAAGATTGTTTTCTTCGGGGAGAATGATGCTCACCTGTATTCCCCGAAGCGACGCCGCCTGGAGGGCCGCCATGAGTCCCCGGGGCGGAATGAAATAGGGCGTCATGATCGTGATCGATTTCCGGGCCGCCGTGACGGCCGCGTTGAGAATCACCGACAGCTTGTCCAGATCGTCATTGGGACCGTCGGTAATGACACGGCAGAGCGCCATTGATTTTCTCTCCGTTGTCCCGGGAGGCCGGATGCCCTCGAATCGCCCGTTTTCCCGGGCCAGACCGTCCGGAGGGTCGCTTTCGGAAATGTACGGAGGCTTCCGCCGGTAATCCGTCCCGGATCGGTGCTGTCCCGTGACAAAGGCCCAGTCCTCGAGAAAAACAGCCTCCAGGAGGGAAGCCACAGGGCCCTCAAGCCGGAAATGCATGTCAACCACCCGCGCGGGATTCTCCAGGTTCTCCGCCAGGTGACGGTCTCCGATGTTCATGCCTCCGGCAAAGGCCGTCACGCCGTCGGCCACAAGCAGTTTTCTGTGGTTGCGAAGGTTGATGTGAAAGGTCGGCATGATCAGGCGGGGCGGAAGGAACCGTTCCGCGGCAACGCCTGCCCGGCGGAGGAGCGTCCCCGCCCGGGGCAGAGAGTACCATTCCCCGATGCCGTCGAGAATCACCCGCACATCGACACCCCGGCGGGCCGCGTCGCCCAGGGCCGCGATGAAGTGCCGTCCCGTCGTGTTTGTTTCGAAAATGTAGGTCGTCAGGTACAGGGACTCCCGAGACTCCCTGATGGCTTCGAGCATGGCTGGATAGGCCTGCTCCCCATTGTGATACAGATCGACGCTGTTTCCTCCCACCAGCGGCTGTTTCGTAACGGCGCCGGAAATGTTCACCAGTTCGGCGCAGTCCGCGGCGTTGACGGCAAAGGCCCGCACCAGTTCCTGCTCCGCTCTCCCATCATAGATTCTGTACGGTGGTTCGTCCTCCTCGGGACGGAGCTTTCTGGCCCGGGTCCGTACCCGGTTGACGCCGAAAAAGAAGTATAACAGGGGGCCTCCCAGGGGAACGAGGACGCACAGGGCGATCCAGCCCATGGAAGCCTTGGGGTCGCGCTTGGAAATGAGGGCGTGACCGGCACTGACGATGGTCAGCAGGACAATCGACAGGGAGGCAAGAAAATTGAGCAGGGATGTCAACAGGAACGCTCCTTTGCCGGATAGGCCGGTCCCGGCGTCATGGTTGTCGTACAAGGCCTGTGCCGCGGTACGGGGCAGAAACCGTCATTCCGGAAAAGCATGTTACTTCATGGGCCCGGTGTTTTCAACAAAAAGACTCCTCCGATTGACATTTGAAAAAACCTGCCTATCATAAACACCGTGCGGCAAATGCCCGCCGGAGAAAGAGCATGAAAGACAAAGTCAGGAAAAGCCTCGATGAAATACGGCCCGCCCTGAAGGCCGACGGTGGAGACGTCGAGCTTGTCGATGTCAGCGACGACGGTGTGGTCAGAGTAAAACTCACGGGCGCCTGCGCGGGCTGCCCCATGGCACAGATGACCCTGAAAAGCGGCATCGAAAAGCGCCTCAAACAGGATGTCCCCGAAATCAAGGAAGTCGTCAGGGACTGACGGCGGTCCGACGAACCCGAAACTTGTCATTTCGAAAGAGCGGCGTCCATGTTTGTCCTGTGAAAGAGTGAAGCCCTCGTATCACATTCCAGAGAAACGACGCCCACAACCGTTCTTTCGAAGAAGCCTCCCTCTGTGTCGTTTCGAAGATGGAGGGTGCGCCCCCCTACTTGCCGTTTCGAAGGAACTCCCCCACATCCCGTCATTTCGAAGGAGCGGCGCCCATAACCGTCATTTCGAAGGAGCGAAGCGACTGAGAAATCTTACAGCGTCCCACTTAAATCTTCCCATCCGGGGTTCATCCGTTCTACCAGCCTGTTTTTCTTTTCTCTTCGCCACTTCTTGATTTCTTTTTCCCTGGTAATGGCCGCAATCATATCGTCCGTCTCCTCAAAATAAACCAGCTTGTATATGTTGTATTTCGCTGTAAATCCCTTCACAAGATTGTTTCGGTGCTCGTACACTCGCCGCTCCAGGTTATTCGTCACCCCGGTATACATGACCTGGTTGTTCCAGTTGGTCAGTATGTAGACGTAGCCTGTGGTCGTCATGACAAAACCCTCCTTCTGTGGTGTGATACAGATTCCTCACGCGCCTTCGGCGGTTCGGAATGACGGCGGGGGGCAGCGGTTCGGAATGACAGGAAAGGGGGCAACCGGACAGTTCGGAATGACGGGAGTGTGGCGGTCCGGATTGAGAGGCTGTGTAATCCCGGGGGGATGCGTGATCAAGATTCCTCACGCGCCTACGGCGCTTCGGAATGACAGGAAAGGGGGCGGTCGGACGGTTCGGAATGACAGGAAGGGGAGGCGGACGGTTCGGAATGACAGGGGTTTGTCATTTCGAAGGAGGGACGCCCATAACCGTCATTTCGAAGGAGCGAAGCGACTGAGAAATCTTACAGCGTCCCACTTAAATCTTCCCACCCGGGGTTCATCCGTTCTACCAGCCTGTTTTTCTTTTCTCTTCGCCACTTCTTGATTTCTTTTTCCCTGGTAATGGCCGCAATCATATCGTCCGTCTCCTCAAAATAAACCAGCTTGTATATGTTGTATTTCGCTGTAAATCCCTTCACAAGATTGTTTCGGTGCTCGTACACTCGCCGCTCAAGATTACTCGTCACCCCGGTATACATGACCTGGTTATTCCAATTGGTCAGTATGTAGACGTAGCCTGTGGTCGTCATGACAAAACCCTCCTTCTGTGGTGTGATACAGATTCCTCACACGCCTTCGGCGGTTCGGAATGACAGGGGTTTGTCATTTCGAAGGAGGGACGCCCATAACCGTCATTTCGAAGGAGCGAAGCGACTGAGAAATCTTACAGCGTCTCACTTAAATCTTCCCACCCGGGGTTCATCCGTTCTACCAGCCTGTTTTTCTTTTCTCTTCGCCACTTCTTGATTTCTTTTTCCCTGGTAATGGCCGCAATCATATCGTCCGTCTCCTCAAAATAAAC